>Ga0207702_10000730_pt1 | contig 35149 bp, 29 predicted proteins | sample KBSCornC62_FD_184302 | JGI IMG/M metagenome (GOLD analysis project Ga0207702, IMG submission 184302) | Corn rhizosphere microbial communities from Kellogg Biological Station, Michigan, USA - KBS Corn C6-2 (SPAdes) (version 2) | ecosystem: Host-associated > Plants > Roots > Rhizosphere > Soil ... | reverse complement strand
GCCATCTCCTGCGACGTATCATATTCCCACCACTCGGCTTCGATCATCTCGGCGTCATGTCTCTAATTGCTGGACTAGGAAAGGACCGAGGCCATAGTGGCGGCGATCGATGGACGCAAACGAAGGAACGGCCTTGCCCGCTACAGTCTCGCTCCCCAACGGAATCACCTTCGGCAATGATCTGCCGTTCGTCCTCATCGGCGGAATGAATGTGATCGAGGGCGAAGACATCGTGATGGAGGTTGCGGCGAAGTTCGTCGAGGTGACCTCCGAGCTTGGCATTCCCTATGTGTTCAAGGCTTCGTTCGACAAGGCGAACCGCTCCTCGATCAACAGCTTCCGGGGACCGGGGCTGGAGAAAGGCCTTGAGGTGCTCGCCGAGGTGAAGCGCCGCTTTGGAGTGCCCATTCTCACCGATGTCCACGAGCCTTGGCAGGCTGCGCCGGTTGCAGAGGTGGCGGACATCCTCCAGCTTCCCGCCTTCCTGGCGCGGCAAACGGATCTCGCGGTGGCGATTGCGGAGACCGGAGCAGCAATCAACGTCAAGAAGCCGCAATTTCTCGCTCCGCAGGAGATGCGGCATATCATTACTAAGTGCCGCGAAGCCGGGAACGACAAGGTGGTCCTCTGCGAACGCGGCAGCAGCTTCGGCTATAACAATCTCGTCGTCGACATGCTCGGCATGGACCTGATGAAGTCGATGGCGCCCATCGTCTTCGATGCCACCCATGCACTGCAGGAACCTGGCGGCCAAGCGGACAGCGCAGGAGGGCGACGCGCTCAGGCCGCAGCGCTCGCCCGATCCGGCATGGCGCTAGGGATCGCCGGCCTGTTCCTCGAAGCGCATCCAAATCCCAACAAGGCGCTTTGCGACGGGCCGAGCGCTCTGCCGCTGAAGGCGCTCCGCCCTTACCTGGAACAGATGCTCGCGATCGACCGGCTGGTAAAGTCGTTCGCGCCATTCACCACGAACTAAGCACACAACCTAAAAATTGGTTCGAAGCGGAAACGCGAAGTTCCGGTTTGGACGCAAAAAGAGGGAGGGCCGAAGCCCTCCCTCCCGTTTTCAGCTCGCCTTTGAGGCTTAGCCGCGCTCGGGCGCCGGCGGAGGCGGCGGCGGAGGCGGAGGCGGCGGAGCCGGGCAAGTCGAGGTTGCCGGGATCACCGTGCCGTCCGGGCAAGTCTGCGTCGCCGGAGCAGGCGGCGGAGGCGGCGGAGGCGGCGGAGGCGGCGGAGGCGGCGGGGCCGCTTCCGGAGCGCCGAACACGTAACCGACGCCAACCAGACCGGTGATCGTGTGCGTGTGATCGTTGTAACGCGAGTAGCGGCCTTCCGCACTCACGTAGAGGTTGTTGCCGACGAACTGGTCGATACCGCCACCCCACTGATAACCATTGCTGTGGAAGTGGTGATAGTAGGCGCCCGGATAATTTGAATCGAGCGCGTTATTTGCGGTCGGGTTAAACGGTGTGAAACGCTTGCGCTGCTCGTTGTTCACGTAGCCGACCTTACCGTAGACCAAGGTCGAAGGAGTGACCATGACTCCCGCACGAAGTGCAGCACCCCACTCTTCGAAGGTTTTGTGATCTACCCAACCAGGGCCGTCCACGCCGTGCACTTCGGACGGCGCCCACCAGAAAGTGCCTTCCGCTCCTAAAATGAAGCCTCCGAGATCGAAGTCGGCACCAGCAGCCGCACCCACGCCCCAATGGCTGTGGTGCAAGCCGTCAGCACTGAACTGGCTGTAACCGCCCTGAGCCTCAACGCGGAAACCTCGGAATGCCTGCGCATTGGCTTGGCTGCTCATTCCGATCACCAATGCGAGCGCGGTCAAAGCGCCGGTATGCAATCGCTTCATGTGTACCCCTTTCTTGTTCTTCTTGCCCGAACTCTTTCGCAAAGAAACAGTTGCTAGTCCAAATTCGGTGAACCGTGCGATGTCCCTCTAACAACAAGCTTCCCGTGGCGGAAGCAAAATGTACCGAAAACAGAATTTGACTGTGTCTCTACTGCCCAGTGCATTGCTCGTATTCCAAATACCTGCTGAAATACAATGCAATAACCGCCATCGAGTGGAGACGATCAACAAGACGCCGTAGGAGGAAATGAGTTCCAATTCGAACACCATCATCGCGGCCTTGTTGCGCAGCGGCAACAGTAAGAGGGTCGATTGTTGCTCACCGGGAGAAGTCCACTCGACCAGACTTGTCACTGCAGCCAAACTTCCCACTGAGATACCGGGCGTCGATCTCATTAGTTTTCAGGTGAATACCGCTCGATATCCAAGAATTTGCTGAGGGTGCGGACTACCGTGCTCCGCAAAAAAGCAGCAAAAAGCGCGAGCCCTCAATCCGATTTCGAGATGAATTATGTGCCTTTTGAACAACAGTTCGTGTAAGGCGGCGTTCAAACAGCGATGGTTCCGGGGTGAGCAGCCGGCTCTCGTATTGACTGGCAGTCTCTCCGGCGCGATTAGCCTTACCTTCGTTAGTTTGGACCGTCGGGCCGCTTCGCTCGGGCGCGGTTTCGGGAATCTTTAGAGTTGTACGGCTTGTGAGGGGTTATGGATTCCGAGGACAGGGAACGAACCGTGCGCGCTGGCTTATCTCGCTCGGAAAGCGAGACTTCCGTGGGCCGGCTAAAGGCATTGCCCCTGCCCAAGGCCAATATTCTCCCGGTAATCCTCAGTGGTGGGTCGGGTAGTCGCCTTTGGCCCTATTCTACGGAGGATACTCCCAAACAATTTCTATCGTTCATCGGTGAAAAAAGCTTGTTCCAGCTAACCTTGGAACGGGTTCGGAATCGTCGACGATTCCTTGCTCCGTTGGTCGTTTCAAGCGCCCGACACGCCGATCTTTGTGAACAATCTCTGGTGGCGGAAGGCGGTGACGCGCGCCTCATTCTTGAGCCCTGCCCGAGAAATACCGCCGCGGCGATTGGGATGGCGGCAGCCGTTGCACGCGATCTTTACGGCGAGAACACGCTCCTTCTCGTCATGCCGAGCGATCACTTGATGGAGGACGTCGAGGCTTTCCATGCAGCAGTAAGCATAGGCGAAGCGGCGGCGCGCTCGGGCCATCTCGTAACGTTCGGCATTCACCCCAGCGGCCCCGACACCGGTTACGGTTATCTGAAGTGTGGCGACGGTATCGAAGGTGCTCCCGGCGTAAAAGAAGTCGCCCGTTTTATTGAGAAGCCATGCCTTGAGCTTGCTGAGAATATGGTTGCGGATGCCCGGCATCTCTGGAATGCGGGGATCTTCCTGTTTGAAGCTGGTATTTTCCTTGAGGAGGTGATGCGTCACGCCCCATTAATCGGCGGGGCCGCGCAAAGCGCGGTGAGCGCGGGTGAAAAATCCGGGATTCGGATCACAGCTGACATCGACCATCTAGCGAGTTCTCCAAGTGAATCGGTAGACTATGCAGTTATGGAGCATTCTTCACGGGTTGCGGTCGTCCCCATGGCTCCTGGTTGGTCAGATTTAGGCAGTTGGGATGCGCTAGCCGCATTGATGGATTCAGCTCGGCCGCTTGGCCCGGTGACAACCGTTGACTGTGACGATTGCTACATCCGCAGTGATGGAGTGCAGGTCGCGGCTCTCGGTGTGCGCGATTTAATTATTGTCGCTTCAGGGCAGCGTCTCCTGATTCTGCCGCGCGGAAGGTCGCAGGAGATCAAGAAGTTGCTCTCGGTGATGGACTCGATGGCGGCATAAAGCTGGACGCCGCTAAAGCATCGCCGTAAAGGCGGCGAAGGGTGTTGAGTAACGACTAACACCATATTGTTGTTAATTCCCAGGAAGTTGCCTTTGATGCTGAAAGTGCGCGAGCCATTTCCCCGGACCAGCGCCGCGGTTCTTATCGTCAACGCGCGGAAGAGGCTGCTCAAAGCCGACAAGTTGTTCCTATTGGTCGTGGCGTTGCCGACGTTGTGTGCGCTGCTCTATTTCGGGATTTTTGCGTCCGACGTGTACATTTCGGAATCGCAGTTCGTCATTCGCGGCCCCGACAAGCAAGAAATGACGGGGCTCGGCGTGCTGCTGAAATCAAGCGGTTTTTCAAGCGCGGATGACGAAGTTTATGCAGCCCAGGACTACGTCCAGTCGCGAGATGCATTGCGCGCGCTCAACAGTGACGGCGCGGTGGCGCGGGCGTACGGAAATAAGAACGTATCGATTTTCGACAGATTCAACCCACTCGGATTTTCCGGCACCTTCGAAGATCTCTATCGCTATTATCAGGGGAAGATTGGGGTTCAGTTCGATAGCAGCTCGTCTATCGCGACCCTTTCGGTTCGCGCGTTTTCGCCTAATGATGCTTACAGGTTCAATGGTGAGTTGCTCGCGCTAGCGGAGGGTCTCGTCAACAGGTTGAACGTCCGCGGGCGTCATGACATGGTTCAATATGCCTCCCGGGAAGTCGAGGATGCGCAAGTGGCTTCGCGAAATGCCGCCCTAGCCCTTGCGGCGTTCCGGAACTCCCATGGTGTCGTGGATCCTGAAGAGCAGGCCAAGGTGCAGCTCGACATGATTTCGAAGCTACAAGATGAGCTGATCGGGTCTCGCGTTCAATTAGCCGAGCTACAGAAGATGGCTCCGCAGAACCCTCAGATTCCCGTGCTGACCACACGCATCGGCGGCCTTGAGCACCAGATTGAGGAGCAGATGGGCCAAGTTGCCGGCGGCCGCCGATCCCTTTCGCAGACGGCGGTGCAATATGAACGCCTGAGGCTCGAGAGCGAACTCGCCGATAAACGGGTGGCGGCAGCGATGACATCTTTGCAGGGCGCAGAGGATGAAGCGCAACGCAAGCAGGCCTACATCGAGCGCATCGCTGAGCCAAGCCGTCCTGATTCCGCGGCAGAGCCACGGCGGTTAAGGGGAATCTTCGCAACCTTTGTGCTTGGACTGATTGCTTGGGGCATTCTGCGGCTCTTGCTCGCTGGACTTCGGGAGCACCACAGTTGATGTCGGCGCGGCCTACCATGATCCAAAATGAAAATATAATCGAATCCTGGCGAATCTGGCGCCGCATCGTATGGGCTTTACTTCTTCGAGAAATTTTGACGCGCTATGGTCGCCACAACATCGGATTCCTCTGGCTCTTCGTCGAGCCGATGCTGTTCACGGTCGGAGTGACAGCGTTGTGGACGGCGACGAAGTCCGTCCACGGTTCCAGTTTGCCGATAGTAGCGTTCGCGGTCACCGGTTATTCAAGTGTACTCCTTTGGCGCAATATGCCGGCGCGCTGCGTTCTGGCCCTCGATCCTAATCTCGGGCTTCTTTACCATCGCAATGTGCGCCCGATTGACATTTATCTTTCCCGGTTGATTCTTGAGGCGTCGGGAGCCGGAATTTCGTTCGTTGTTTTAGTGCTTTTTTTCCATTTCGTCGGCTGGCTCGCGCTGCCAGAAGACGTTCTCGAAGTCATAGGTGCGTGGCTGATGCTTGCGTGGATGGGCACCGCAGTCGCGCTCCTCATCGGCGCTCTTTCCGAATTCTCGGAAACTGTAGAGAAGTTGTGGCATCCTTTTTCCTATCTGCTCTTTCCGCTCTCAGGCGCCGCATTCCTCGTCAACGCCCTCCCAGTGCAGGCCCAGCACATCGTTCTGCTTCTGCCGATGGTTCATGGAGTCGAAATGCTTCGGGAGGGTTACTTCGGGTCGCAGATGGTTGCGCATTACGACTTTGCATACATGGCAATCTGCAATGCAGTATTTACCTTGCTCGGCCTCGCTCAGGTAAGAAAAGTTAGCCTGACCCTGGAGTTGGAATGATTCTTTTAGACCGCATCAACAAGAATTACCTAACTCGCGGGGGCCCGGTGTGTGTCCTTCGCGAGATCTGTCTTACCGTCACCAAGGGAGAACGTGTCGGTATCCTAGGACGGAACGGTGCGGGTAAATCTACATTGATCCGAATTGTGAGCGGATCGGAGCTTCCGACGAGCGGCACAGTGATGCGCGAGATGAGCGTGTCGTGGCCGCTCGCTTTCGGTGGTGCGTTCCAGGGATCCTTGACTGGGCTAGACAATTTGCGCGTCATCTGCCGGATCTACGGGGTGGAACCCGCGGAGAGGATCCGTTTCGTCGAAGAATTCTCCGAACTGGGCGCGTATCTCCGAGAGCCTGTCAAGACCTATTCCTCAGGTATGCGTGCCCGCCTCGCCTTTGCAATTTCAATGGTAATCGACTTTGAATGCTTCCTGATCGATGAGATCGTGGCAGTCGGAGATGCACGATTCCACGCCAAGTGCAATCACGAGTTGTTCGTCAACAGAGGTGATCGCGCAATGATCATTGTGTCGCACAACGCCGCCTACATTCGGGAGCATTGCAGCCGCGCTGCGGTGCTCCTTGAGGGCGAGCTACACCATGCAGCGACCCTCGACGACGCGTTCGCGTTATACGAGCAGGAAACGGCGATCGCAGCATGATTAGGAAAGTAGCGAATCCTGGCGTTCGCCATTTATGGCTGTGGCGTAATCGTTCCGCATTTACCGGGCACTCCCCTCGAGAAAAACCGCAGTTGCTTGTCGATATTTCTGCCATATTTCAATATGATGCGCGAACTGGGATTCAACGTGTTGTTCGCGCTGTTTGGTCCGAACTGGTGCGCCGTAGCGGTCGCGATTTTACGGTCGTGCCGGTTTATGCAACGAATTCTGGTGGTTTCCGCTATGCTCCGGTCAATTTCCTTTCCGACAAAAAGGATAGTTCCAGGTCTGAACCTGTAGGCGCGGGCTTGGGCGACAAATTCCTGGGCCTTGATTTGAGTGCTCATCTGCTTCCGAAATATCGCCGCCAAATCCAAACCTGGCGTGCAAACGGGGCTACTGTTCACCTGATGGTCTATGACTTGCTGCCACTAATCCGTCCTGAGTGGTTTAGCAGAGCGACCGTCCGGCACTTCCACAAGTGGTTCGATGTACTTGCGCACGATGGTGACCAAGCTATCTGTATTTCCGACAAAGTCATGCAAGATGTCCAACGACAGATGCAGCAGATCCGCGTGCGTTCGGAGTTGCCAATCGCACGCGTTAACTTGGGAGGCGATATCGCCGGATCTGTTCCTTCCACGGGCGTGCCCGCGCAAGTCTCACGACTGCTTGAGCGAGCCCGTTTTTGTCCAGCAATACTCATGGTAGGAACCATCGAGCCGCGCAAAGGCTATAACGTTGCGTTGGCTGCTTTCGAATATTTGTGGCAAACGCAGCCAACCAACGCGCCCGACCTGATTATTGTTGGTCGGCCCGGTTGGAAGACGGCGGCTCTCCAAGAACGTATCCGTCTGCACCCGGAACAAGGCCGGAGGCTATATTGGTTAGAAGATGTTTCGGATGAAGCGTTGTGCTTGTTGTACCAGGCATGCCGTGGAGTATTCGTAGCTGCCTACGACGAGGGATTTGGTCTTCCTCTTTTGGAGGCGGCCGCTCACGCTAGCCCGGTGCTGGCGCGCGATCTTCCGGTTTTTCGGGAGCATGGCCTAACGAACACAATCTTTTTCGACGACGACCGCTACCCGGCTTTGGCTGCTCGGCTAACCGATTTGCTTTCCGCTGGCCAGTCAGCACCGTCGCCACAATCGTTACCTACATGGAGCGATTGCGTAGACGGGCTCCTAAAGCAACTTGGGCTTGCAGCCAATCTGCCGGATGAGGATTCTTTGCTTCGAAGAGCGTCGTGACCTTCGTCTTTTACACCCAAAGCGCTGTTGGCATATCTGACACGAGATTGCACGATACGCGAGCCTCGCTCCCTAAGGCGTCATGACTTTCATCTCTTATTCGCAGAACTTCGAGGACATACTCCTCTGGCGAGCGCTGAAAGACGTCACGAGTGGTCATTACGTCGATGTCGGCGCGCAAGACCCAGTAGTTGATTCGGTCAGCCTGGCCTTCTACGAAGCGGGCTGGCGCGGCATGCATGTCGAGCCGACGCCCGGCTATGCCGCGAAGTTGCGAGCGGCGCGTCCCGATGAGACGGTCGTTGAAGCTGCGATTTCAGACGCGCATGGTCCGATCGAGTTCTTCGAAATCGAAGACACCGGAATCTCAACCGGCCGATCCGACATCGCAGAACATCACGCAAAGGCGGGATTTGAGCCCCGTAAGATTCTGGTGCCAACGGTTGGACTGGATTCGCTGTTAGCAGCGTTCAAGGGTGACCTGCACTGGATGAAGGTGGATGTCGAGGGCATGGAGGCAAACGTCCTTCGTAGTTGGGGCGAAAGCCGTGTCCGACCGTGGCTTCTGGTTATTGAATCCACTTTTCCTAAGTCGCAAACTGCGACTCACGACCAATGGATCGAGGAGGTTCTGAGACGCGATTATCGCGAGGTCTTCTATGATGGCCTAAGCCGATTCTTCGTGCACCGGTCGCAGCGGCATCGGGAGGCCGCCTTCGCTGTCCCTGCCAATGTCTTCGATGGCTTCGCGGTCGCTCAGCACCATTTCTCCGCGAGTTTGATGCGGGACCAGTTGGAAGACGCGACCGTCCGCTTCCGCAACGAAATCGCGCAGGCGGACGCGCTGCGCGAGGCGGCGCAAGCATCCGCCACGGCTGCCGCTCAACGCGAGCTACAGGTCCGGAGCGAACTCGCTGCCGCAACTATCAAAGAAGCGGCGATCATAACTGGTATGCTCGAAGCGGAGCGCGAACATGTTGCAACAATCGACAGGTTATGGCGAGAGCGCCAGACAGCCGAGGCCCAGCACTTAAGTGAATTCAAAGCGCTAACGGAACAGCTGCAAAATGCCTTAGACGATGTAAGGCGCAGCGAGTCGACCGCCCGCGCTGAGCTGGGAAGAGCTGAAGAAGAGTCAAACGCTCTCAAGCGCGAGCTGAAATGGGTAAACGAACGGCTCTCGCAGTCTGACAAGGAGGTGGTTGAGTTTCGGCTTGCGCGCGAAGGCTTTGCCGCGCAGATTGAGCATTATAGGGCCTTCGCGTCGCGAGCTGATCACCTTATCAGGGCCGCTATCGCTGACTATCCTGGTATAGTGCAATCCTTGGGCGAGCTTTTGGGCGTGACAAGGCGGCCACCATCATGGCTTGCCCTCGCGACTTGGGCTCGCGTGGTTCCTAAAGAGTCGTTTTCGTCACCTTCAAAACCAGCCGTTCTTGTAGCGGCAGAACAACTGGATTCAATCATGGACAATGGCGGCAACACTGACCTAGGAAATCCTTGCGTGCGAGCGAACTCGTTGAATGAGCTGCTAAAATGGCACGATATCGATTTCGTACGCTGCGCCTATGTCACAGTTCTCGGCCGGCCACCAGACCCACAGGGTGAGGCATACTATACGGATCGGATCCGGTGCGGACGTTCGAAGATGGAAGTACTTTGGCAGATGCGGCGATCGTCCGAAGGGTCTGTCCATGACCCTGGCATCCCTGGTTTCGACCGTGCGCTGAGAAGAGCGTATTTCGAACGAAGCCGCTTGGGTTGGCTTATTCGGCCATTCACCGGCGGCGAGAGGGATACTAATATATGCCGGCGATTGCGCTCGTTGACGAATGCGTTGGAGACTGAGCGTAACTTAGCGGCGGAGCGTGCCGCATTTATGCGTGTTTTCAGCAAGGAGATCGAGCACAAACTTGGGGCAATTGAACAGCGGCTTAATAAGACGCTTGCTTCACACGTCGCCTCAGCGGGGCGGATTGCGGAGGTCGAGGGTCCATGTGATGGCACGTGGGCCGACACACTCAGACAGACGCTTGACGCCTAGGCCCCGTTCAATGGAGTTTGCGGAAAATGATCGATGCGTATTGTTTTTGACGCCCAAGGTGCACTTGGAGGAAGTAGGCATAGGGGGATTGGCCGTTACACGAAGTCATTCCTGCGTGAATTTGCCCGCCTTGCACAGCAGCATGATTTATACATTCTACTCAACACAATGCTTCCCGAGGCGCACAATGAGGTGCGGCTTAGTCTGGCTGGCTTGGTTTCATCTGAAAAGTTTATCACGTGGTCGGCTGAACCACCTATTGGCGCTATGCACTTTGAGAACTGGGGGCGTCGTGCTTTTGCTCGGGAAATTTATGAGGAAGTAATCGCCTCGCTCGAACCAGACCTCCTGATTATCAGCAGCATGTTCGAAGGCGCCGAAGACGACGCGGTCTGTTCTATAGATCCAAGCCGAGATTATATTGTCGCGACCATATGTTACGATCTTATTCCAATGATATATCGGCAACATTATTTACTTCATCCTGGTATGGAGGCATATTATCGTCGACAGCTGGAAGTGTTGCGCCGGTCGGATTTACTATTGGCGATTTCGCAATCGGCCGCCGACGAAGCGGTGCAATTGCTTCGATATCCAAGGGAGAGGGTGCAGAATATCGGGGCTGCCGTCGATCGTGGATTTGCCCAACCGTGCGAATTGGAACTGAATCGCCGATTTGGGATTACGCGGCCTTATTTGTTCTATGTGAGCGCATTCGAAGTTCGCAAAAATCATGCTAGGTTGATTGAAGCCTATGCAAAGCTACCGGAAAAGTTGCGCTCTCGTCATCAGCTAGTGCTCGGCGGGGGGGTTGGTAACACCGAGGATCTGAAACGGGTCGCATTTGGAGAAGGGCTCTCGGAAGACCAAGTAATCTTTACCGGAAGTGTCGATGATGGAGAATTGGCGGCGCTTTACCATCGGGCAAAAGCGGTAGTGTTTCCAAGTTGGCATGAGGGCTTCGGGCTACCGATTCTCGAAGCGATGGTCTTCGGCAAGGCAGTGATCGCATCCAACAGATCTAGCATGCCGGAAGTCATTGGCGACAAAGAGGCGCTCTTTGATCCTTTTAATTCCCATTCAATTTCAGCTTCAATCGTCCGCGTTTTGACGGACGATGAATTTCGCGCGCGACTTGAGCATAACGCAATAGTTCGTGTGGCAAACTTTTCATGGGAAAAATCTGCACACGCGGCGCTCACATTCCTGGAGAGCGGTGTGGCGCGATGGCCTCGGTCTCGTGATTATGGGCGCCGATTTGCTGCCAACGCATTGATGCGGGTCAAAAACAATCCTCGCCTACTGGGTTTCCGTCCTGATGTGGCCACTCAGCATATAGCGAGATCGTTCCGTCGCGGCGAGCGACGTCAGCTGCTAATCGATATCTCGAGGCTGATCGTCGAAGACGCGCATACTGGCATTCAGCGCGTTGTTCGAGCAATCTTAGCAAATCTGCTCAAATATCCGCCTACCGGGTGGGTGATCGAACCAGTGTACGCCACTCCAAATGAATTAGGATATCGTTACGCTCGCAGTTTTGCTGATCGACTTCTCGGGCTTGAGCAGCCTTGGCACGAAGACCGGCCTGTGGAGGTCTGGTCGGGTGACATTCTGTGCATTTTGGATCTGGAACCAGATGTTCTTGTCGCGCAAAGGTCTGTGCTTAATGAGTGGCGGCTACAGGGCGCTCAAGTGTTCACCGTCGTTCACGATATACTTCCCCTGCTGTTGCCCAATTATTTTCCAGAGTCGGTCGGAAAAGAAGTAATGGGGCGCTGGATCGATGAATTGGCCAAACACGACGGAGCTATTTGTGTGTCGGAGACAGTAGCTGGTCAGCTGAAACATTGGATGCAGCAGAACAATGTTGAGATAAATCCAGCCTTCCGGTTCGACTGGTTTCATCACGGGAGCGATATAGAAGAATCTTTTCCCACGCGAGGCATTCCCGCTGCGGCGAGTTCGGTATTTAAAATCATGGCGGACCGAACGACCGCTTTAATGGTAGGCACATTAGAACCGCGCAAAGGACATACCCAAGCTCTTGAAGCTTTCGAGCAGCTCTGGCGAGAAGGACTGGATTTTGCGCTGGTTATTGTTGGTAAAAAGGGGTGGCGAGTTGAGCACCTTGAACAGCGGCTCCGCAAACATCCGGAGTTTGGCCGACGGCTGATTTGGCTGGAGCGCGCTAGTGACGAGTTTCTCAGCCAGCTGTACAAGAAGGCCAGTTTTCTTCTGGGGGCATCTGAAGGTGAGGGCTTCGGATTGCCCCTAATCGAGGCCGCTCGAAACGGGCTGCCTTTGGTGGTGCGTGACTTGCCTGTGTTTCGGGAAGTAGCGAGACACGGTGCGCATTTTTTCCCTAGTCGGCGAGACCCAATGGTGATTGCCGATGCGATTAAAGAATGGACGGAATTGAAGAGTCAGAACGCGCATCCAAAGCCTGATGTCGTGCCTTGGCTTACATGGGCTCAAAGCGCGAATATGCTCTTCTGCGCATTGACCGGCGAACGACCGACTGAAAATCGCGTCAACGACCTACAGGGGCATGATACGTCACCTACGACAAGCCACGAAGGCGATCGGATCGACAGCGGATCAACCAAAGCAATGAGATCCGGAAGCTCTAGGCGAGTTGTACAATGAGCTATTTAGAGTTGAATAAGGCGTCTTTGGACGAATTTGTGCGGCGAAGCGATGAGCTTGGTGGCCCATCTACTCCTGGTTGTGCAGACTTTTGGACAGGGCTTCAGTATAGTCCGGATACTCCACTTGACAAACAGTGCGAACCATTATCGCACGACTATTATGATCAACAGATTGCACTTTATAGGGAAATGACAGGCCACGATTATAAGGAACTCGAACACGAGTTCACTCCAGGTGTTCCTGTGGAGTCATTACTATCAGCTCCGAACGCGTACGGGTTTATGGCACCACACGAGTATGCAAGACATTGCGTTGCACTGGGTATGCTTGTTAATCGTCTCAGCCTATCTGCGGAGGAGACAGTTTTAGAGCTCGGGAGCGGTTGGGGTTTTTGTCAGGAATTTCTGGCGAGCTGTGGGCTTCAAACAACGGGCATAGATGTGAACCCTGACTTTGTATGCACATCTAACCAGCGCCTTGATCGACTGGGATTTGGCTCTCGCGTTCGGCTGATGCCCTTCGGCGATATTGGATCCGACTTGGGTCTTTTTGATGTCGTCCTTTCGTACGAAGCCTTTCACCATGCTGTGGATCCACTAGCTCTCCTACGGAGATGCGTCGACTGCTTGCGCGGGAACGGACGCGTGGTTCTAGCCGCTGAACCTTTCAACAATTTTTACCACTCGTGGGGTCTACGTCTGGATCCTTATTCCGTCTATTGCATAAATAAATATGGTTGGTTTGAAAGCGGCTGGTCGGCTGAGTATATGAGCTTTCTTTTCGCGATTGCTGGTTTGGAAGCAGAATTCATTGATTTGCCGGTTTCTGATTTAACCCGGTACATGATAGGATCTAGGACAGATCGAGCTAAATCATTTCAACTCGGTCTGTGGCATCCTGATGTTAAATCATCAGTGATTCGCGATGGAGATCATTTCTTTTGCTCCGAAGAAACTAGGATCCTTATACCTCCACGTGACGGCATGGATCGTGGGACTTTAGAGCTAGAAAGCTTCAGTGGTTCGCCGCTGAAGGTCGAACTACGATGCGGTGACAAACAGCAAAATCTGATTATTCTTCCAGGGCTGCGCCAGGTTGAAATTGACTTGGGCATTGTATCTATGCACGGGTCTTGGGTTTCCATCAGGAGTGAAACCTTTTGCCCTGCCGAGCAGGGCATCAATACTGACAGCAGGATTTTGGGAGTGCGAGTGAACTGCTTTACATACGCTCAGTAAAACATGGCGTTGACAGCTGCATCGCTTTTTTCGGTATCACTCGGATATTTGTAAACTGCCAATAATCGGATTCTCTTCATCCGCGCACCAATATGAGCCGGATAGCGACAAGCTGTATCAATAAGCGATGTGTCGAAGTTCATCGACGAGCGAGCTTTGACTAACGGCTCCGACGCACCGACTGAGTGGCCATCCCTCTTGATCTCATCTCTCAGTTTCAAAGGCGCGCATTAATTATTGAAGATAAATGCGCACTGCTCTAACGGCGCCAGGGGTTGCGGAGTCGAGCCTAGCTGGTCCATTTACCGGCCACTCAGCCAGCCGGATCTCCGGTTATGCGCCGCCAGCCGTAAGGATAGCCGATGCAGGATACGCTTATTCGTGTGAATCTCACGGAATCAAATACCGATGCTCTCGGGTATATATGGGCGTACAGGCTTATTCTCGACCGAGAACCAACGTCGGAAGAAATAGACATTGGCATAAAGCAAAGCTCCCCCGAAGCATTGGCTCGTACACTTTTGGTTTCACGCGAATTCGATTCGCTTTTGACCACTGTTTCGGAAACCTCTCCCGCGCTGGCGTTGGAAGAGCGGCCCATCGCAGTACAGTGGGCATTTCGGCTTTTTCTTGGCCGAGAGGTGGGAGACGAGCGAACTCTGTCATCGGTAGTCGAAAGCATTCGATCGACATCAGATATTCGCCGAATGATTGCTTTTAGTGAAGAATTCCGTGTGCGTGACGACAAAGCGCTATCGCAGCTCTTAACGTCCGAGGTTGCGAAAGATTACAGGCCTTTTTGTGGAACACCGGCCCCACCTGGTTATTTTAGCGACTTCTTAGGAAATAAAACCCGTTGTTCATTTCTTCCGGAGCACTTCACGTCTATTTCTCAATCCATTTTAGGGCCACCGGGTTCGACGACCAATCCACCACTTCATGATGCGGCTGAATGGGTAGGGACGTTACGCGCGGCCAATGAAGCATCCGGCACATTCACTGTCGTGGAACTGGGCGCAGGTTGGGCGCCGTGGTTGGTCGTCGGCCACAATCTTGCGCGACGAAAGGGTATTACGAACGTTCATTTAATCGGAGTTGAAGGGGACAAAGGTCACATGAAGTTCATGGAACAGAACTTCATTGATAACGGCATCGATCCGACAAAGCACTCTTTGATTTTTGGAGTAGTGGGCACATCGGATGGCCTCGCCCGCTTTCCAAAGATCGACTCATCCCAAGCCGATTATGGCTCTGCTGCAGTCTATGATGATACCGACTCCTCGCGTCCGATGATTGAGGTCCCGTGCTTCTCCCTTGCCGGCTTGCTACGAGGGCTCCCTCATATAGTGGACCTAATCCACTGCGACATTCAAGGATCTGAGGCGGAGGTGATGGCAGCCACCGAGGAGACGTTAAACGAGAAAGTTCGTCGTGTGGTGATCGGCACCCACAGCCGGACGGTCGAGGGTTTGCTGCTCGATCAGTTTTCCGGCATGGGGTGGAAACTGGAGCACGAAAGTGTCTGCACCTATCGGCAGAATAGTTCCGGGGTGATGGGACTCCATATCGACGGGGTACAGGTTTGGCGTAATCCGAATATTTAAATCGCCAAGATTCCATACTGCTTGCCGACACAGCAAACGTAATGCGCCGACTTAACCGGCTGCTCGGACCGCAGGGAGCGAGTGTGGCCGTGCTCAGCGACGCACATACGCATCGAAATCAAATTCCATTTCCTCCGGGATGAACGCTAAATCGTCTATGCGAAACTCATCCGTCCACTCTGACATAAACTCCTCTGGGTTCACGATTTCTTCAAAGGGGCCAGAGCAGCCGAGTGTGAAGACCCGATATCCTTGCCTCATTCTTTCCGCTAAATAGGTAACTCCGCTTACTCCAGAAACGAGCTTGAGCATCGCAACAGAAAACTCGCTCGTAATTACCGGACGATGTTTCGCAATCAATTGGGAAGCGCCAGATAAAGCCAAGTGCTCGGCGCCTTCCACGTCGATTTTGATGAAATCGATCCGCTCTACCTTGAGCAGGTCGTCCAGCGCGGCCGTGGGAACGATAATACAGTTGGGATGAAGAACAGGATCATCCACGCTATGGATGAATTGGCCATTACTTCCCACGGCCGGCGAAAAGGCAATGGCACCGAGATTGTCGGACAGAGCAATAGGGATAACCGTCAGGTTGCTAGCTTCATTGGCCTTGGCGCTCAACAAGAGCATTCGGCAGTTCTCAGAATTGGGCTCGATCGCATAGACGTGCCCTGTCGAGCCGACCAGTTCGCGCATCAGAAAAGCGTGAAAACCGACGTTGGCACCAATGTCCACGCACACCATACCCGGCTTTACAATCGCGCTTATGAATCTGCGGAGGTGAGGTTCATAGTCGCCTGTACCGAGAATTGTATTCGACACCGAGAAATCGTGACGATCTAGAACGAGCTGCTGTCCTGAATTGGCTATGGTCACTACACCAAGATCTCGGTCTGTAAAGCGAACCGTCACGGGTGTCGGATGATTGAAACGTTCGAATGCGGTGACCGCTCCCCTTAGGACCTGAGATGGCGAAGAAGCGCCCATCACATTTAGATAGGACACGAGTTTGACAAGTTCATCGGACGTAGGCTGTCGTTGATAGACGGCTTCAAACATCGTTGCCGCCTCGCACTCTAATTCAATGTTAGTCACTGTCACCACCGTAAAAGGCAGCCGCTTGAATTTCGAGCGGCCGTCGGGTTTCTGCACATATGCAAGTCACGGCCTCGTGCCAATCGAATCGAGACACTCGGCTGCAGATTTAAGCTAAGAGCCATTTTGCCGACTGCATTGACGGCGAGTGGGATACCCGTCCATAGGACGTGACAAGAGGACGGCGTCGGCCATTGTTGTGGAGCAAGCGTTGGCCCAGCCGACTTACCCATCAAAGGCGGCCAGAAGACTCTCTCGCGCGATTTTGTCGCGAAACGGGAAACCAACTGCATTCCTAATTGGCCACCCGAATCATCGCCGCCGGAATGCCTACCGTTGCCACAGACGGGCCGGCCCCTTATCACTACTTGAGTTTCCAAGATTGCGTCGGAATTCGGAGGTCTTTCTACTTAATGTCCGGTCAAATTCCTAAACTTCTGATGCCCGATCGAACGAGTACCACATCCAAGGAAGGCCCGGCGTCCAAAGACCGCGTCGCGACGCTCAAAGAGCTGATGTCCTTGTATGACGAAAGCTTCGTTCAGGCGGCCTATCCGCTGCTGCTGGGGCGGAAAGCGGACCCAAACGGATTGGATTATTACACTAGTCGCCTGCGGCGGGGGTTCGGTCGTGTTTCGGTTATCGCTCAACTCGTAGAATCAAAGGAAGCTACAGAGGAATGGGATAAGGTGCCCGGGATCCGCTCCGCTCTTAAGCGCTATTACGCTTCGCGGCGGCTTTCGGGCTGGAAGCTGGCGCTTAGGGATCCGGAGTTGGGGCGCACACCTCCTTTGAAGCGCGCTCGAGCGCTCGAGAATGGGCTTGGAGCACAACGGCAGGCACTCCTCGAAGCAATATCGAAGCTTTCCACTCAAAATACGCGTATAGAGCAGCTGCTTTTCGAATTGCTCGAAACCAAAGTTGCTTCCGAACTTTCGCAACCCAAGTCGTCCCGGCCGATGCCCGAGCCCCGACCGCGTCGAATTGATGAGATCCGCAAGGCTGACATTCCGTCGAACTATTGCGCCTTGCTCGATGTCCTGCAGCTCTAAGCCGGAACGGATCCATGCGTATCGTGATCGATTTTCAGGCCGGCCAGACAAACAGCCGTTTCCGCGGCATCGGCCGCTATTCGACTGAGTTCGTAAAAGCTCTTATCCGGCAGACCGACGATGAGATCATCCTGGCCCTCAGCGGCGCCTTTCCGCATACTATCGAGCCGATCCGGGCCGAATTCGACGGACTCTTACCTCAAGCGAGCATAAGGATCTGGTATTCGCCGGAACCGACCGAAAGGTCCGAAGACGCAACTTCCCGACGCGAAGTCGCTAGTATTATGCGGGAATTTTTTCTGCGTTCTCTAGAGCCGGACCTAATCATTGTTTGTAGTGTTTTTGAAGGACTGAGTGATGCCGCCATCGTGACCGTCAAGAATCACGTGCATGACGTACCAACAGCGGCAATTTTTTACGACCTCACGCAGTTATTGCTGCCCGATCATACCTTCGAAAGGGATCCTGTGACCCGCCGATGGTTGCGTGAGCAGATCGAGCAACTGCGCAAGTGTGATTTTCTACTCGCTGTTTCGGCAAGTAGCTGCCAGGAATTGACGAGGTATTTAGACTATCCATCGGAAAAAATCACCAATATTTTCGGCGGAATAGGTTCTGAGTTTCGACAACGAAGTAATGCTGTTGAGGAAGATAAGCGGCTTAGATTGCGCTATGGGATCGATAAGCCATTTATATTGTATGTTGGAGGAGTTGAAAGGAACAAAAACCTTATATCTCTTGTCAAATCTCTTTCATTTTTGCCGGAATCCATCAAGCAAGATTATCAGCTCGTCGTCGTCGGCAAACGTGAGCTCGGTGAAGAAGATCAAATTTTAAGCTTCACTGACGACGACGAAGTGCGGTCCATGCTGAATGTCGTCGGGTTTGTACCTCAAACTGACTTAGTCGACTTATATAATCTCTGCGACTTATTTGTGTTCCCATCCCTTAGAGAGGGGCTTGGGATGCCGCCCGCCGAAGCAATGGCTTGCGGCGCCGCTACAATCGTTGCTGATAGCGCGAGTCTTCCCGAGGTCGTCAACAATCCCGATGCGCTATTCGATGCTGAGTCGCCAAAGAATATTTCGCTTAAGATCCGAGAGGTGTTAACAAACAAAGCGTTCAAAAAAGAACTGATCACCCGCGGGCTGGCGCGCGCGGCGGAGATGAGTTGGGACAAGACGGGTTCGATAGCCAATCGTGCGATCAAATCGGTAGTGCGGGAGCGATCTCCTTTCGACCAAGCACGTCGCGCGGTTCTCGCCCGAACCCAATTGTTCGCACCGAAGAAACTACGTATACTTGTTCAAAAGCTGGATCATAATGGGGATTTTCTGCTCGCCATTCCAGCGATGGCGAAGCTTCGCGCCCGCTACCGGAATGCTAAAATAGACGTGCTCGTTGGTAGCTGGAACCGGGCCGCAGCCGAAGCTTCCGGACTCTTTGATGAAATTTACACACTAGATTATTTTAAGTCACTGTCGTCGCGACAGGCCAGTCTTGATATACGAGAGCTGCAGTCACTCCTCGATAACATGCCTTATTACGACTACGCCATCGATCTCCGACGGCCGCACGAAACAAGATTTATCCTGTGCCTAATTCGAGCGGGTAAATATTTTGGATACAAGACCCGAGATGGCAGGATTAACGCATTGCTTACGAATCCGCTGGAAATTCATCCGGACGGCGGGGGTACCCGCAGCTATTTCGACGAAACACATATCTGCGAACAAATGCTTCGAATCATCGATGTACTTCCGTTTGATCCCAACGATTACCTCACGCTTCCCGAGATGGGAGAGCGTAGGCCGAGAGTATCGGGGGCGGTGGCAATTTTTCCTCGCGCCGGGCTCGACGCGCGCCAATGGGATCCGACACATTTCACAGATTTGATCGATGCGTTGGGGAAGATGCCGCAGGTTACCCGAATTACATTGTATAGCGGCCAACCTGAAGAGCTAGAAACTATCCATTACGAGCCGAACTCAAAGGTTTCTGTCCAGACCGGCCTAAGCTTTCCTGAATTATTCAGTTCCCTCTCAGGGCACCAGGTATGCGTCGGGAACAATTCATTTGGAGTGCATTTAGGAGCTTTTGTCGGGTGCAGTACGATCGCGATATTTAGTGGGCATGAAATCGCGCAGCAGTGGGGACCGCCGTTCGGAGAATCGGTGGAGATTAGCGTAGACGCCGCCTGTGCACCGTGTCATCTCTCTGACCGAGAAAGCTGTCCTTTCGACATGCTTTGCCTTAACGATATATCCCCGAATACAATAAAAGGATTGGTTATCGACGCGATCGAGGGTCGGCCACTTTGTGACCACTACACTAGCATCGTCCGGAGAAATCCGGCGTCGGTGATTAAGCCGCTGTTGGACGCCCTGAATAGAAGCAAATTCCTGGGAGATTTGGAACGTTTGGGCGCCGACGAGCGGATCCAGCTTGCCGGGGCGCTTTCAGTCAACTTCCCGGAACGCGCGACGCTGAATGGGAATATCTACGTCGATGTCACCATGCTGCTAAATACAGCGGGCGCTGCGAGCAGTCCACTAGCCAACAGATTGTATGAATTCGAGACAATTACGGAGACGGTACGCGACGGACAACACTCTTGGAATGTGATTTGGATAGCAGCTGCCCCGGATGATAACGAATTCTTTGTTGTTGACAGAGAGTCTCTGGGACAGATCACATTTCATGAAAAGCGGAACGACTTTGTCGTGCGACCGCTACCTGGCGACATTTATATCGGACTTGATTACTACAAACACCGCGCTGCTGCGCAATGGAACTTGCTTGCGACCTGGCGGCAAAACGGTGTACGAGTGATCTTCAGAGTTCCGACTGAAGCGCTGGAATGGGTGAAGTCCGCGCCTTCAGCATCGGAAAACGAGTGTCTCGACTATCTGGTACAAATTTCTCGGTTCGACGCCGTAATCGCGCCTGCCAATGAATGCGAAAGGGTTGGAAAGTGGATCGAGAAGTTCGGTCCTACGCGGCTGCGCAGTATCGAAGTCCGAGCCGAGGAGCTATTATTTGGCGGCGATTGTCGGCTGCTTTTTGCATCTCTTGCGGAATTACTCTTTCGTTCCTCGCCATCAGCAGCGAGTGATCGCGTTATATCAGCCAATAACTCGGTTGATAACTCCGCATGACTGAAGGAACAGCCACTCATATTGGCGACGGCATTCAGCAGACACTGGCCCGTCTCACATCGGCTCTCGACGACAGCTATTTCGCGCAAGTTACCGGAGCTTGCATTCTTTTGAAGAATTCGATTTTGCGTGGCCGGAAATTGCTGATCTTTGGCAATGGTGGCTCGGCAGCGGATGCGCAGCACATCGCGGCGGAACTAGTGGGGCGCTATAAAGTTGAGCGCGCTGGCTTACCGGCAATAGCACTAACCACCGACACGTCAATTTTGACCGCGTGGAGCAATGATTACGACTTTGAATCCGTATTTGCGCGCCAGGTCGAAGCGATTGGCCGTGCAGGAGACGTGGCTTGGGGCATCTCCACTTCTGGCAATTCACCAAATGTGGTGCGGGCGTTTGAATCTGCTCGCAGGAATGGACTCGTAACTCTCGGTTTGCTCGGGCGAGATGGTGGAAAGGCTGCAACTTTGACCGACTGCGCAATAATTGCGCCACTTGCCGAAACTGATCAAATCCAGGTCGCACACCTTCTTACCTACCATGCAATTTGTGCAGAGTTAGACTGTGTTTTCAACTGATTTTCGGAGAGCACTTAGCGAGCTCCGCGTCCTTGTAGTGGGCGATGTTATGCTTGATGAATATTGGTTCGGCACCGTTAGTCGTATATCTCCCGAAGCCCCTGTGCCCGTCGTGCGAGTAGACAGATCCGACGAACGCCCGGGTGGGGCGGCCAATGTAGCCAAGAACGTCGTTGCTCTCGGTGCACAGGCAACACTTCTGTCGATTGTGGGTGCTGACGATACTGCGCGTCGACTACGGCGGGTGCTTGAAGGACAAAGTATCCGCTATTCATTTCAAGTGGATGAGAGAATTCGGACCACTTTGAAACTTCGGATCATTGGTCAACAACAGCAAATGTTGCGGATCGACTTTGAAGAAGCGCCGTCTCACCGCGCTCTTGACGCGAAGCAAAACGAGTTTGAGCGTCTACTACCAGCACACGATATCGTGATTTTTTCCGACTATGGGAAAGGCGCTCTCGGACGTGTGGACAGGTTCATTTCTCAGGCGAGAACGGCCGGGCAACCAACGGTGGTCGATCCCAAAGGTAGAGATTACAGCCCATATCGTGGAGCTACGGTGATTACTCCCAACCGAGGTGAACTTGCAGTAGTTACAGGTGATTGGGGAGACGAGTTCGAAATGGATCGGAGGGCGGAAAACCTTCGCGTTAAACTCGGGCTGGACGCACTGCTTCTGACGATGAGCGAGCAAGGTATGAAATTGTACCGGGAAGGTGTTACGCTGTTTCGGCCTGCTCAGGCACGGGAAATCTATGACGTCTCAGGGGCCGGCGATACCGTGGTCGCGGCTATTGGGATCATGTGCGGCCTCCGCAAGTCTTGGGAGGATGCATTGGAGTTTGCCAACGCTGCCGCTGGAATCGTCGTTAGCCGCCTTGGCGCTTCGGTGGCCACACTTGACGAAGTCATTGCTAAAATGCACCGCTCCGCAAAACCAGAGACAGCCGAGTGAGCATACTGCAAAAGATAGTTTTTATGGATAGTCTCAACGCTGCTCTTGCATCAGCGCCACGCCCATTGGTTTTCACAAATGGAGTATTTGACCTCCTTCATCCTGGACATGTCACTCACCTGGAAGAAGCTAGAGCACTTGGCCGCACTTTAATAGTCGCTATTAACTCAGATAATTCGGCAAGAGCTTTAGGCAAGGGTTTCAACAGACCGATCAATGGCAGTCACTTCAGGTCAATTATGCTTGCCGCTCTCGAATCGGTATCACTTGTAACTGTTTTTGAAGAGCTTAACCCCATTTCGGTAATGCAGCGGATTCAGCCCGATATTTACGTCAAAGGCGGCGATTATGATATCTCGAAGCTTAAGGAGGCTCCTGTTGTGAAAAGCTGGGGAGGGACGACACGGGTGTTGCCATTTTTTAAGGGTTATTCAACGAGCGACCTGATTGCTCATATCCAAAGAGCTTAAATGCGTCGGGCCTTATTCCTCGATCGCGATGGTGTAATCAATGTAGACCGGGGATACGTGTCAGCGAATGAGGATTTCCAATTATTGCCTGGTATTCTGGAGCTGCTCCGGCTGGCACAAAGTCGAGGGTATCTGCTCATCGTGGTGACAAATCAGTCTGGAATTGCCCGCGGGATCTTCACACACGCGGACTATATCCGATTGGAGACTCACATGCGCATGAGCCTTTCGGCAGCGGGCATTAACCTGACTGGCGTCTACCATTGTCCACACCATCCGAATGGGTCTGTTCCGCAGTTCGCGATAACCTGCTCATGTCGTAAACCCAAACCTGGCCTGATCCTTCGGGCGGCACGTGAAAATAATTTGGATCTAGCAGGCTCCATTTTGATCGGAGATAAACAAAGCGACCTTGATGCTGCATGCTCCGCGGGAGTGGGAGAATCCTTTCTCATCGATTCCGCTGCGGGCAAATCGCGTGACATATTCGACGCGGTTGCCGCTGCACTTTTGTCAAAATGACATACAACAGAACCTTGCCGGCTGGCCGGAAAACGATGCCGACAGTTATCATTCACTAATCGCCGGTACGATTAGCATTAACCCGTCAACGAAAATCCAGCTTCAAGGAATACAAAGGCGAGTATGAAAACTGCAATTGTCACAGGCATTACCGGTCAGGACGGAGCGTACCTAGCGGAACTGCTTCTATCAAAAAATTATCGCGTGTACGGCACTTATCGCCGCACCAGTTCCGTCAATTTCTGGCGCATCGAGGAACTTGGGGTCGCTAACCATCCTAACCTCCACCTGGTTGAGCATGACCTCACCGATCTGTCTGCCTCAATCCGACTGCTGCAGCAATCTGGCGCGCATGAAGTCTACAATCTTGCAGCACAGAGTTTTGTCGGCGTCTCGTTCAACCAGCCCGTGACGACAGCAGAGATCACCGGGATTGGCGCAGTCAATTTACTCGAAGCGATCAGGATAATTGACCCGAAAATTCGCTTTTACCAAGCGAGCACTTCCGAAATGTTCGGAAAAGTGCAGACCGTGCCCCAGTCGGAGTCGACGCCCTTTTATCCCCGCAGCCCCTATGGCGTCGCTAAGCTTTACGCCCATTGGATGACGATCAACTACCGGGAAAGCTACGGCATCTTCGGAAGCAGCGGGATCCTTTTCAATCACGAAAGTCCGCTTCGCGGCCGCGAGTTCGTCACCCGCAAGATCACGGATGGTGTCGCGAAGATAAAGCTCGGCAAGCTCGACTGCCTGTCCCTCGGCAATTTGGATGCGAGGCGCGACTGGGGCTTCGCCAAAGAATATGTCGAAGGCATGTGGCGAATGCTCCAGGCAGATGAGCCAGATACATTCGTGCTCGCAACGAACCGAACCGAAACCGTGAGGGACTTCGTCCGAATGGCCTTCAATGTCGCCGATATCCCCGTGGAGTTCTCCGGTAACGATGAAAATGAAATTGCGATAGATGTTTCCACGGGTAAAACCCTCGCTCGAGTGGATCAGCGCTTTTGTCGTCCTGCAGAAGTAGACCTGCTGATCGGTGACCACTCCAAAGCAAAAGCGACGCTTGGTTGGGAACCAAAGACATCGCTTGAAGAACTGTGCCGGGTGATGGTCGAAACAGACATTCATCGAAACCAGCTTGGCTTCTCATTCTGATCACTGATGGCGAAAAGAATCCTCATCACCGGAGCCACCGGCTTCACGGGGCGCTATCTTGCTCCAAAGCTAGCTGAGGCCGGCTATGAGGTACACGGTACCATTCATGGGGCATCTAGTCCTCCGGTGAGCGGGGTTTCGCGACTGCATTCCGTTGATTTGGAGGATGCAGCTGCCATTAATCGGGTCGTATCCAATGTTTCTCCACATAAAGTTGCCCATCTGGCAGCAATTTCATTCGTCGACCATGCCGACGTAGGAGAAATGTACCGGAGCAACATCCTTGGTACTCGCAATCTTCTGCAGGCTCTGGCGAACCTGCAGTTTCTTCCAGAAGCAGTTCTCGTTGCAAGCAGCGCCAACATCTACGGGAATGCAACGGAAGGAACGCTCGATGAGAGCGTTCCGCCGGCACCGGTCAACGACTATGCCGTCACAAAAGTGGCAGCGGAACTGGTTGCCGGGCTCTATAGAAAGCGCTTGCCAGTGATCATTGCCCGGCCGTTTAACTATACCGGGCGGGGGCAATCCGAGCGGTTTCTCGTCGCAAAGATCATTGCGCATTCTCGGCGCCGTGAGCCCGAGATTGAACTCGGCAACCTCGCCGTAGCGCGGGATTTCTCCGATGTCAGAGGCGTGGTGGACGCCTACTGCAGGCTGCTCGACTGCCCTGCGGCTATAGGCGAGACCTTCAACATCTGTTCTGGCCGAGCGACTGCGCTTCGTGAACTCGTGGCGCTTGTTGAACAGATCTCCGGACACCGGCTCAAAATACGGACGAATCGCCGACTTGTTCGAACGGACGAGGTGGCAACGCTGTGCGGATCACCACGAGGGCTGGAGCAGGTCATCGGACCGCTCCTGATGCCACCCCTCGAGGAAACATTACGTTGGATGCTCGAGAGCTGATGCGGTGGACGTGACAATCGTGGTGGACGCTCTGGGTCCACAGCTTAGCGGCATCGGTCGATACACATGGGAACTTTGCAGGAGAGTTCCCCTTGAGCCTGACATCGAGCGCGTAGGATACTTTGCCAACGGCACCTACGTGCAACAATTGGATTCAGTTCTCGATAGGCGATTACCAGCGCGTAACTGGTTGCCCAAGCGGTTGGGGCGGCATCTCGCCAAACGTCGCCTGAACCGCACCTTGGTTCATGCTCCAAACTACTTCCTCCCCCGAGAAGCAGAGACAGGCATCCTCACTGTTCATGATCTTTCCGTCTACCGCTATCCGGAAACGCACCCAACTGACCGGATCCGCGCGTTTGAACGCCACTTCGAAAGCTCGCTCGCGCGCGCTCTTCATGTGATCACCGATTCCGAAACCGTCCGCAGCGAACTTATTGCAGATTTCGGTGTGCCCGAAAGCGCAGTCACTTCGGTCTTTTTGGGGGTGGCGGCTGCCTTCTATCCACGCGGAGGAGCAGAGATTGCCGAACAACTGGCGGCGCTGGGAGTCTCGCCGGGCCAGTATGCCTTGTGCGTTTCGACACTTGAGCCGCGGAAAAAAGTTTCGGAGCTCTTGCGCGCCTGGGGTGGATTACCAACTCGCGTTCGAAACTCCACTCCTCTAGTGCTCGCCGGAGGGAGCGGGTGGCTCAATGAATCCCTACGTGAACAGATACGCGACGGGGTCGCCGCCGGTTGGTTGAGGCATCTCGGCTTCGTTCCTGAGGCAGATCTCGCCCTCCTCTACGCCGGAGCGACGCTTTTTCTTTATCCGTCGATATATGAGGGATTCGGTCTGCCGCCGGTGGAAGCCATGGCCAGCGGGACGCCCGTGATAGTCGCGAACAGCTCTTGCTTGCCTGAGGTCTGTGGCGATGCCGCCCTCTGCATTGATCCAAACGACATCGCCGGATTCAGCTCCGCAATCGCCGCTGCTCTGACCGACGCGGAGTGGCGGGCGGATGCTCGCCAACGAGGGTTAAAAAGAGCAGCTCGCTACCGGTGGGAAGAATGTGCCAAGCAAACGGTTCAGATATATCGCCAGTGCCAATAGCAGACCGGCCCTTCCGATTGATCCACGCAGTGCCCTAGGATATTGTCTAAGGCGTTGCTGATACGACACTCCCGATTCCGGAGAGCTAATAGCCAGCCGTCGGCGGCTCATTAGCCCGACCGGTCAAGGTACGGGCGCGTCATTTTCCAACATTACTTTATTGGGTTATCGTCCTTACGGTTGAGAAGGGCAGAATAGACGAGGCAATCAGGTTGACGAAGCGCTGTAAGTCCGCGACCGGCGAGTTAGAAATGTAAAGGATGTCGCCGTCACGCATTCTGAAGCGCTGCGCTGCAAAATAAGTTGCAGGATCCTTCAAATCGGCTCGATAGATCACCGGGATAACCCCGGATGAATTGGCGGATGTCGTCTTTGGCCCGTCGCCCGGATGCATCCACCTGAAAATAAAGACGCCTTTGGGATCAGCGCGATCAGTCGCCAATCCACCAATACGACCGAGAGCCTGCGACAAGCTGAGACCTGCTCCTTCGAACCGCACCTCGTCGTTTTTCCCAGCGGCGCCGAGCACAGTGAAGCTATAAGGTTGATATAGGACAGTAACTACATCCCCGCTCTTCAGCACAACATTGTTCCGCGGGTCAGCGATCAGATCACGCGCCGCTATTCGTCGCACAATGGGACCACGCGTTACCTGGACGGTCATCCGGTCGAGCGGTTCGCTCGTTCCGCCAGCCTCAGAAAGAGCATCGAGAATTCGCTCTCCGTGCGGAGTCAGCGGAATCTCGCTTGGATTCTTGACGCTGCCTAACACGCTAACGGTTGCAGTGACGTTCCGCACAATACGGACTTGCACCTGAGGCAAATGGGCTCGCCCTTGCAGTCGGCGAACGATTTCCTCTTCGATCTGCCTCAGAGTACGCCCAGCTGCCGGCACCTGCCCGGCAAATGGAACTGTAATCGTGCCTGAAGGCCCAACTTGCATTCCGGGGAGTGTGTTCGGCTGACTGACGGCTATTCCAGAGCCGATCCCACTGTCGAGTCTCGCCGTACCGAACAGCGCCGGGGGCGATGCTTCCCAAATAGTAACTTCGAGCGTATCGCCCACGCCAACCTGCGTCCCGACTGGCTGCGCTCCTCCCAAGTCGTCGGAGAAGCTGTTGGTCGAACCGTCAGGTTGCGCGGTTTGGGTGGCGACCGCCTCGGTAATGTCTTCGACTCGCAATCCGGGCAGATCCGCTTCGCTGGTATGTTCAACCGCTCGGCGGCTGGGCCCCGCGGACGTACCCATCACCGCGCACCCGCTCATCGAAAGCAACGCGGGTACCAGAAGAACCCGCCACTTCAGCTTCCGGATTGGTGCAACTTCAGCAGAATTTGGGCTGAATACAGAATGCAACAGTTTCAAGACGCGACCTTTGGAACTAACGCGTCGATCCCTAGCGGACCCCAATTTGCCGAACAACCCCGGTCTTTCTCGCCCAAGAACTTGTCGAATTTCGATGCCACGCAGCTCACCAGGTCCCCGGACCAGGTGCAACTGCGCCGACAAGCTAAGCGCTTCCAACGATATGCGAGCAAGAGTAGGGCTTCAGATGCGGCCAAGTGGTGGTGGCAGTATGGCGGATCGAGGCACGATGGAGTTTTGCAGGTTCTCGCTGGAAGGGCCACTCGAGATCAAACCCCGAAGAATTGAGGACAATCGCGGCTACTTTTCGGAAGTATTCCGATTGGATCAATTCGCTAACCAAGTCGAAATGGTCGAGTTCGTTCAAGAAAACCAATCCTTGAGCATTCATGCGGGAACGATCCGAGGAATTCATTTCCAAACCGAGCCCGCAGCCCAGGGAAAACTGGTTCGATGCCTCGCGGGAGAGCTCTTCGACGTCGCTGTGGACCTGCGCCGGGCTTCTCCGACTTTCGGGCAGTGGATCTCAACCATTCTAAGCCCGGAGCAGAATAATCAGATCTGGATCCCGGTTGGTTTCGGCCACGGCTTTTGCACGTTGCAGCCAAACTCCATCGTCAGCTATCGCGTCACGGCTTATTACAGCCCCAGCAACGATAAAGGGTTGATATGGAATGACCCGGATGTTGCGATCCAATGGCCCGACATTGTCGACGTCGAGAGTTTATCTGCAAAGGATCGCAACCTGCCGCTTTTGGCTGACCTGCCCGCATATTTTTCGCAGAAGGCTGGCTGATGCGCGTCCTAGTGACTGGCGGTGCCGGCTTCATCGGCTCGGCGCTAGTTCGACATCTCGTGCTGGATAAAGCGTACGATGTGCTAAACATCGACGCGCTCACCTACGCCGGCTATCTGCCTTCGCTCCGGCCTGTCGAGGGAAATCCTGACTATCGGTTCCTTCAGGCCAACATCTGCGATGCAGCTCGCGTGACCCAGGCTATTGGCGAGTTTCAACCTGATTGGATCATGCACCTAGCGGCTGAAACGCATGTCGACCGATCAATCACGGGTGCAGCCGATTTCATCAGAACCAATGTGATCGGAACGTTCACGTTGCTCGAAGCCGCAGCGGATTATTGGTCGAAGTTGGATCGAGACCGAGCAGAAAGTTTTCGCTTTCTCCATGTGTCCACGGACGAAGTATACGGTTCTCTCGGGAGCGAGGGAACGTTTCGTGAAGATACCGCATACGATCCCAGTTCCCCCTATTCAGCATCGAAGGCCGCATCGGATCACCTCGCGAAGGCTTGGCATCATACGTATGGATTGCCGGTAATCGTCTCGAATTGTTCAAATAACTATGGCCCCTACCAGTTTCCGGAGAAACTGATCCCGCTCATCATCCTGAATGCGCTCGAAGGCGAGCCTCTGCCGGTCTATGGCAAAGGCGAAAACGTCCGTGATTGGCTTCATGTCGAGGACCATGTCCGAGCGTTACATCTGATTGTCGACAAAGGACGGGTTGGGGAGACCTACAACGTCGGCACAGCCAACGAACGCCGCAATCTCGACGTGGTCCGCTCCATCTGCGAGGCGGTCGATGCGATTCTGTCGGCAGACCGCCCTAGGGAAGAACTAATCGAATTCGTTGCGGACCGGCCTGGTCACGACGCCCGCTACGCCATGGATGCGTCGAAACTCCAAGACGAACTAGGGTGGCGCCCGACAGAGGATTTCGCGACTGGTATCCGTAAGACGGTAAAGTGGTACTTCGATAACGAATGGTGGTGGCGCCCTCTTCGCGAACGCTACCGCGGCCAGCGTCTTGGGCTGGTCCACACTGCAAAGCGCTGATGCGTGTCCTCCTTACGGGTCGCGAGGGGCAGGTTGCCCGTTCGCTTGTCGAGCGCGGCACAGCAGGCGGACATGATGTCATTACTCTTGGGCGGCCTGACCTGGATTTGGCCGGTGAGCCCGAGGCTATAATCGCTTCGATCAAAGCAGCCGATCCCGAGGTGATCGTTTCGGCGGCCGCTTACACGGCAGTAGATGCGGCCGAGCGGGAGCAAGAACTGGCATTTGCAATCAACGAAAGAGGGGCCGGAGCCGTTGCTCGCGCCGCGTCGATGCTGGCGGTGCCGCTGATCCACCTCTCGACGGATTATGTTTTCGATGGAAAGAAGCCTTCTCCCTACGGCGAAGGGGACGCAGTTAACCCTATCGGCGTTTACGGAGCATCCAAACTGGCGGGAGAGCGAGCGGCAATCGCAGCCCATCAGGATATCGTAATTCTTCGAACCGCTTGGATTTATAGCCCTTTCAGCTCCAACTTCGTGAAGACGATGCTTCGACTGGCCGGCGAGCGGGGTGAAGTTCGAGTGGTTGCAGATCAGCTCGGAAATCCGACCAGCGCCTTGGACATCGCCGACGGCATTCTGACCATTGCCAGCAACCTCATGCGATCAAGCGAGCCCTTAGTACGCGGAGTCTTCCACATGTGCGGTGCTCACGAAGCGAGCTGGGCAGGTTTCGCGGAAGGCATAATGGAGACGTCGGCGCTGTACGGTGGACCTTTCACTACAATAAAGCCTATCGGGAGCGCCGATTATTTGACTACGGCCAAGCGCCCGGCGAACTCACGACTGGATTGCCGCAAGCTCGAGCAAATCCATGGGATAAGATTGCCCCCATGGAGAGAATCTCTCAAAGCCGTTGTGAGACGACTGGTTGAGGGGGCGGAGAGGTGATTGGATCGGGGAATCCGCATCAATGAAGGGCATAATTCTGGCAGGCGGCAGCGGTACCCGGCTACACCCGATGACTCTCGTCGTGTCGAAGCAACTCCTGCCCGTCTACGATAAGCCTCTGATCTACTATCCGCTTACGACACTGATGCTGGCTGGTATCCGTGACGTCCTGGTGATTACCACCCCTCGCGATCGGCAAGCCTTCGAGCAACTGCTTGGAAATGGCGACCAGTGGGGCATATGCATTGAATATGCGGTTCAGCCGGAGCCGAAGGGACTGGCGCAAGCGTTCACGATCGGAGCCAGCTTCCTGGGAGGCGGCCCCTCCTGTCTCGTCCTTGGTGATAATCTGTTCTTTGGGCACGGACTTTCGCAGCAACTCCAACGAGCACGAGCACGAGCACGAGAAACTGGCGCAACGGTATTCGCTTATCGGGTGAGCGATCCAGAACGCTATGGCGTAGTGGAGTTCGACTCGGCGGGCCGGGCGGTCAGCATTGAAGAAAAGCCAGTGAAACCGAAATCCAGCTGGGCAGTGACCGGACTCTACTTCTACGACGAGCAAGTGGTCGAGATCGCTAGCGGTCTTCAACCATCGCCTCGGGGCGAACTTGAAATCACTGACGTCAATCGCGCGTACCTCGAACGAGGTGAGCTTCACGTCGAGATCATGGGCAGGGGAAATGCATGGCTCGACACCGGTACGCCAGACAGCTTCCTCGAGGCGGCAGAATTTGTGGGCACGCTCGAACGGCGGCAAGGAACGAAGATCGCCTGCCCGGAGGAGATTGCATTCCGCATGGGGTATATCGATCAAAAAAAGCTCAGCTCTCTCGCCGCCGCTCATGGGCCGTCAAGGTACGGAGCTTATCTTCGGGCACTGATGGAGCCGTGAACATGCGCAGCGGCTTGGTATGCAAGCGCTGCCATCGCAGGAGGGGCGCCGTTCAGAGAAACATTGGCCTGAGGTTTGAGAGTGGACGCGAGTGATCGCCGAATTCTGCTCGATGTCTCGCGCCTGATCTGGCGATCCTGGCGAGGAAGTCCGGCCACCGGAGTGGACCGGGTCTGTCGGGCGTATGTCCAGCGATTTCACGCCCAATCCCTTGCCGTGGTGCAGCGCAGCGGCCGCCATTGGGTCCTGAATTCGAAATATTCCGAGCTTTTATTCGAACTTTTCACTTCCGGGCTGAGTAACTTCCGCTCCAGATTTTTGCGCCTGTCTGCATCAGCGTTTTCGACAGCGCGACAGCGCCCGCCACGGGATCGGATGCTCTATCTGAACATAGGCCACACTGGCCTGGACGAGCCGTCGCTTCCGAAATGGATTGCCCGCAATCGCTTGCGGGCTGTTTATCTGGTTCATGACCTTATCCCGTTGTTGCACCCGGAATATTGCCGGCCGGGCGAAGAAGCCAAACACCGTCTGCGGATGGCGAATGTGCTCAAGAGCGCGCATGGGCTCATCGGCAATTCTCAGGCTACGATCGATGATCTGGCTTTCTTCGCCGCCGCGAATGGCTTGCCGATGCCTCCCGCTGTGGCCGCATGGATTGCCGGCTCCCAGATACCCTCGGTGAGGGCAAAAACCTTCGACAAGCCGCATTTCATCACCGTCGGAACAATCGAAGGGCGGAAGAACCACAGTCTGCTCCTCCACATCTGGAAAAGGCTGGTCAGGCAATACGGTTTGGATGCGCCATTGCTGGTGATTATCGGTCAGCGGGGTTGGGAGGCAAGTCACGCCCTGGCGATGCTCGACCGCGCGGTAGACCTGAAAGATCACGTGTTGGAACTGGGCGATTGCGGCGATGTCGAACTGGCAAGCCTTATCGCGGGCGCTCGAGCGCTACTGATGCCCTCGTTTGCGGAAGGATTTGGAATGCCCGTCGCCGAAGCCCTCCAGCTTGGCACGCCGGTGATTGCCACCGATTTGCCGGTGTATCGGGAATTCGCTGGAGGCATTCCAACCTACCTGGACGCGATCGACGGAGCGGGATGGATGTCCGCAATCTTGGATTTCACCGGGGATTCCCTTGAAAGGAAGCGGCAATTGCAGGCGATGCAGGGTTACAAGGTCCCGGACTGGAAATCGCACTTCGACAGGGTGCTGGAGTGGCTAGCTGCGATTAATGGCGGATTGGACGGACGTTGAAGGGCCGCTCGACAACGGCGCTAGTTCCGTATTCAGCCTTGCAGCAACGTTCAATCGCTCCAGTGGCGCAAAATCCGACAGCTGTAGGCTTCTTTCGAATTCCCCCATTTCCGGGAGCCGAGCCGCCCCCGCTTGGAAGTTCTTCCGCGGCCTGCGTGCCGATTTCTGATCGCGCTCTCGACAAATTGCTGGGTCGGGTCGCGGAACTGAAGGTGGGCGGGACCTACTGGGGGAGTCAGCCTAAGTTACCTAACCCTGGTTATACGCTAGTTCGAGCAACCGGTCCGGAAGGCTACGAGGAAATTCGCCGCCTTGGGGACGCGGTCTTGGAATTGGCACCAAATTCCAACGTCGACCCCTGGCACGTGCTCAGCGCAGCAGGTGCTGTTGTAGCGGATGCCGACGATGAACTCACTCTGCTTGCCGCGATTGGCGGCCTTCCCGTGAGATGTGTCGGACAAGGCCGCTTCTCGGCACTCGAGACGGGGGAGCGTTCCGCGCTGCGCGAGACGTTTCGAGCGGTTGCAGCGGACGGGATTACTTACCGAAACCCTTTCAGCAACGATGAGATGGATCTCGCCGCAGCTATCGAACTCTGCGGGTTTTGGCGCGGCCTGATCGATAGCAACAGAGATCTAACTGCTGCGGTGGGTTTCGCCTTATGGAAGCGCAAAACGGTCGCTCCGCTGCTTTGGGACGGAAGGCGCAGCGCGTTATTTGCCTCGCAGGGGCGTCCGTTCAAGTCGGGAGATCGGGTGGCTTTATGGAGATCCCGGACCTCGGCGGCTGCCCTTCGGCGTCTTGAGCGGGGGGGCGCAGATATTGTCGAGGTCGAAGACGGCTTCATACGTTCGGTAGGCCTCGGTGCAGATTGCATCCCGCCACTGTCTATCGTGGTAGATTCACGCGGAATCTACTTTGATCCGAAGCATCCGAGCGACCTTGAGCAATTGTTGCAGCAAAGTCGCATAGAGCCGCAAATGCTGCTTCGCGCGAGACAGCTTCGCCGACTGATTGTCGAGTTAGGGGTCAGCAAATACGGCGCCGGCGCAGCGAAGCTCGAACGACGCAGCATGAAACAGCACCTGTTAGTGGTCGGGCAAGTAGAGGACGACCGGGCCGTCTTGGAAGGTCTCGGTCCATCATCAAATGCCGAGCTGCTGAGAAGGGTCCGCGAGAGCAATCCTCATGCGCACATCATCTATAAGCCCCACCCCGATGTCGAGGCAGGACATCGTGCCGGAGCCATCGCCGACGCGGTCTGTCTTCAGCTGGCTGATGAAGTTATTCGTGATGCCCCCATCTCGTCACTGATCGATCTCGTAGACGAGGTGCACGTGAACACATCTCTGGCGGGGTTCGAAGCATTATTGCGCGATAAGGCAGTTATTACTTACGGAGTTCCATTTTATGCAGGGTGGGGATTGACCCTCGATCTAGGACCAATACCGAGTCGACGAAGCGCCAAAAGAAACATTGATGAACTTGTCGCGGCGACATTGCTGCTTTACCCTCGATACCTCGATCCCGTAACTGGTCTGCCATGTCCGCCCGAGATTTTGATACGTCGAATTGGAGAAGAGATCTCCGACCAAAAACCGACGCAACTAGTGCGGCTGCGGAGATTGCAGGGAAAGTGGAAACGAAGCCTGGCGGTGTTCCGGTCCAGTCGATGACGAAAGAGAACCGCAACTTCCTTTTTCTCCAGGGCCCGCCAGGGCCGCTTTTTCATAGGCTCGGACGGGCAATGGCCGAGCGGGGAATCGTCGTCCACCGGATCAATATTTGCGGCGGTGACGCGCGGGATTGGCCCGACGGAGCGATAAACTTCCGTGGTCGCTTTTCCGACTGGCCGGCATTTTTCGACCGGTACCTACGCGAGCATGGAGTCACCGACCTGATGCTGTTCGGCGACTGCCGTCCTTACCACATCTCGGCCCATGGCATCGCCCAGCTGCGAAACATCCGCATTCACGTTCTGGAAGAAGGCTATCTTCGCCCCAACTGGATGACGCTGGAGCCCGAAGGCGTGAACGCCCACTCGACTTTGAGCCGGGACAAGACTTGGTTCGTGGCGGAAGCCAGGCATCTGAAGCCGGATCCGTACCTGCCGCCGATCACAGCCAGTTTCCGGAGGCGCGCGCGCGACAGCTACTGGCATTACCACAGCGTCGTTACCGGCCTTGTGACTTTCCCGCATTACCGTTCGCACCGCCGTGGCTCGCTCATTCTCGAGGGACTTGGCTGGCTTTGGAAGCTGGCGCGACAAAGACGGCGGGAGCAACGGGCGCAATCGGTGCTTCAGAAGCTGGCCGGCAAGGCTTATTTTGTATTCCCGCTGCAGCTTTCGACCGATTCCCAGATTCGGGTGCACTCGCTCTTTCCCGACATGCAGAGCGCCGCGGCTTTCACACTGGAAAGCTTTGCATCGAACGCCCGATCGAACGACCATCTCCTTGTAAAATCGCATCCCCTGAACCCCAGCTTCTTCAGCTGGTCGCGGTTCATCGGCAAAGCTGCGCGGCGGCTGGGCATTGAGGACAGGGTCCATTTTGTCGACGGTGGCGATCTCGACGCAATGCTGGAATACGCGCGCGGCCTGGTTTGCGTGAACAGCACCTCCGCCACGCTGGCACTCGCACGCGGCATTCCTGTCTGCACGATCG
>Ga0207702_10000722_pt1 | contig 35418 bp, 30 predicted proteins | sample KBSCornC62_FD_184302 | JGI IMG/M metagenome (GOLD analysis project Ga0207702, IMG submission 184302) | Corn rhizosphere microbial communities from Kellogg Biological Station, Michigan, USA - KBS Corn C6-2 (SPAdes) (version 2) | ecosystem: Host-associated > Plants > Roots > Rhizosphere > Soil ... | reverse complement strand
CTGACGCGATCGAACACCTGCGTTCCATCCGTGTGGACGAGGAAGTGACTCGATTGCAGGATGCCGTGACTCGCTTCGAGCAGCGCAATGGACGCATTCCCGCGACCTTATGGGAACTTGCCGCCGCAGAGCACCTTCGGGGCATACCGGTGGACCCAGATGGCAACCCTTACGTCCTCACCTTTGATGGTCAGGTCCAGGTCGCGAAGCCCGAAGATTTTCCATTCATCACCAAGGGAATCCCCCCGGACTACAAACCTTCGGGTCCACCTAAATTCCACGGCAACTCATAACGGCCCCCGGAAAATTGTCCTGACGCGATTCGGTACGGATACTCCCGCGTGAAATTCCGCCTCAAATACACTGATATGGTGGGAACGAACTCGACCCTTTCAAAGCCTCCTGGCGTCATGAGCGCCAGCAAGCAGTACTGGCATGACCTATGCACGCGTGACGGTCCGCTGGCCGCCACAACCGGTTTACTTAAGGCCTTCTGGAGCTTTGTACGCAACTCCACACCGGAGCGACAGCGCCGGATGTACGGCGATTTTGATTTCGATTGGGAGCATCGCGTCAACACTATGAGTGGCGGGGTTGGATGGCGCGAGCGACTGCTCGGCGCTTTGTATTCGCTCTATCAACCAACGGAACCCGCGGTGTTTCACGAGATGCTGGATGCCCTCCAGAATCTGGCGAAGTTGGACTACGCGGAGTTCATCTTTGTGGATCTCGGCTCGGGCAAGGGCCGCACCCTGATGATGGCCTCTGATTATCCATTTCAGCGCATCATCGGAGTCGAACTGCTTCCCGCGCTCAATCAGGTCGCCAGGGAGAACATTGCGCTGTATAAGGGGCAGTCGCAGAAATGTTTTGCTATAGAATCCATTTGCGCGGACGCGACGACTTTTCCTCTACCAGCCGCGCCGCTGGTCCTGTACTTGTTCAATCCATTCCCGGAGGAATTATCGCTACGCCGCGTGCTCGCCAACATTAACGCTTGCTTGAGACAAAGCGGAAATGTGGCATATGTGCTCTATCACAATCCCGAACAGGAGCATGTGCTGGCCGAGAATCCCGGCTTCGCAAAAATGGCCGCCGGGCACCAGTACTCCATTTATCGCTCCGTGAACTGAGCTGCAAACGTGAAATCTGCTCAGAAGGCAAACCCAACGCCGCCCGAGATTACATTGGTGCGCCAGTTGTAGAGATTGTTGGGATTGAACGGGTCAGCCAGAAACTTGAAGTAGCGGCTCTCATAATAGGCTTTGGCGTAATAGTTGCCAAAGAGATAACCCACGGTCCCCCGTACGAAATAACCGTGATCGAAGTGGGGGTTTGGCAGAGGGGCGAGTGAGCCATTCGAACGAAAACGAGGAGTGAATTCGGGAGCACCTTGCGCTTCGATGAAAAGGCCTTTCGCCGGTCCGAATCTGTATCGCAATACCAGAGGGATTTCCAGCAGTTCTATTTTGTCACGCACGAAGACCTGGTTATTGACGGTCGAAGGAGGGGTATAGATTTTGCGAATTTGCGCGTGCAGTTCGATGGTCAAATTGCGATACTGAAACGCCGGACCACCAAATATTGCAAGCTCCTTGGCGTGATGCTGGGTATCACTGGGCAGACGGATCTCGCCTCCAGCCACGATGCTGGCGCCGCCATCTTTCTTGCTGGGCTTCAGAACAGCGATCTCGCCATCGATTCCAACCACCAGTCCGCTGACCGACGGCAGCGCACCAAACTTGTCCGAGCTCTGCCCAACATCGATCCCGAATGTCCCCCGTTGACAATAGGCAGGAACCGCAGCCAACACTATCAAACACACCAGCACCCCATGCGTCTTGCCTCGCAACATCCCTGAATTTCCTCCACTCTGGGAAAAGACTCGCCCCACCCACACGACAATGAGCGGTTTGCGATTCAGAATCCTAATTGTAGTTGTGTGATGCCGAAGATGGGGAATCGTTTTGTATATCAGGCTTGAGGTTGATTATTCCGGCCGACAGAAATGCAGGGTTACCCGCTATGCAGTGGACAGCGAGCACTCATGCCATCCTGCCGCGCTTTAGCTACGATCCTTGTTTCTCGAGAACGACTTCGGCCTTCCTGGATGTCTGCTTCTCTTTTCGGTACTCGCGCGCAATGTCACCCAAGGGCCGTGGCGCATCGGAAACCGGACCAAACTCCCACACTGGGCGCTCCCCTTGAGCCCATGAATACGTGCTGGGCCCGCCGCCCACGAGGGAATGCTCTGTAGCAAGCGGCATGATCTCAGCATGCATCGGGTGATCCGTCATGTGAAGGATCTGGGGCTGACTCGGGAGCAGCGCTGCGGTCTGGGCGAACGCTGACGCGGTGGACAGTAGGGACAGCAGGATCAGAGCGAACAGTGCGGTCTTCATGATTGCCTCGAAGTCAGCCTTAAGAGTGCAACCTCAATGCCAAGCCAAGTAGCATTATTCACTATTACTTACAGGCGACAGCTAAAGCGAAATGAAATACTTTTCACAGGTATGGGGAAGGTGAAAGCCACCACCCCCAGTTGCGACCTGGAGGCCGTTTACGCCTGTTAGTCTCGAGGTGTATGTTCGAGTCAGCCATTTCTCACTATGTCAAAAAACCCGCTGAGTACCTACCTTTCCAAAAAATTCGCAGCTCTGTGTATATCCCTGCTCTGCGGTTTCGTTGCGCTGGGGCACGGCCAAACTGACTGCGTTGTCGGCAGCGATACTCTGGACACTGCTCAACCGAAAGGCATGTCGAGCCAGGAATTACTTCAAAGGCTGATCAGCAACGAGGACAAGGTCCAGGCTGCCCGTTCGCAATACACCTTCACTCAAGACGTCCTTGTGCAAACGCTGGATGGCAAGGCGGTCGATGGACAGTTTCACCAGATCACGAAGATTTCGCACGATGACAAAGGCAAACGTATCGAAAATGTCAGCTTTGCTGAGCAATCTACGTTGCGCGGGATTCAGTTATCTGACGCGGATCTGGACGACATCCGCAGCTTCATGCCATGGATTATGACTTCGCAACAAGTAGCGCAATACAACGTGACGTACGCAGGCCGGCAGCACGTAGATGACTTGGACACCTACGTATTTCACGTGGAGCCCAAAACTTTTGAGAAGGACAGACGCTACTTCCAGGGGCGCATTTGGGTGGATGATCGCGACGTGGAAATCGTCAAACTGTGCGGCAAAAGCGTGCCGGACGTAATTGCAAAAAAGAAAAAAAAGAATGAGCCCGTGGAGCTTCGTCCAACCTTCGTCAGCTATCGTCAACTGGTGGATGGATACTGGTTCCCCGCCTACGCGCGTGTGGACGATACCCTGAACTTCGGCGTGCAATCGGTGCATGTGCGCGAAATCGTTAAGTTCACCGGGTACAAGGGCACCGGGGCTACTACCGCGGCCTCAAGGCCTTGAGCACATTCCAGGGGGAAATCAATACGAGACTTGAACCTCGTCCTCGGGTATGCTGTACTTCCGCTATGGCAGATGAGAACAAGGGCAGCAGCAGTAAAAATATAATTCTGTGGGTCGTCACTGTCGCTTTGGTTGCGCTGGCAATCTTTTTGTACAAGCGATAGAGCTTTCTGCTTTTTCAGTTCCTCAATTCTTCGGACGCGGCGGATATCGCGCAATCGTCCCGACGCCGCTCAACACCCGTGTCTCTGCCTATATTTTCGACATCCTGTCGAGTAAGATACTTCCGCGCGCCGGTTACTCGAGCACCACCCATCCCAAGGAAATGAATCGCGAGTATCACAAGGCCTACAGCCAGGAATTGCACCGCGACATGGAGGCCCTTGTCTTTGGCCATGCTGGCATGCCCCTGCTTGTGTTTCCGACATCGATGGGGAAGTTTTTCGAGTACGAAGATCGCGGCGTGATCGCCGTACTGGCAGCCAAGATCGAACGGGGCGAGTTACAGGTCTTCTGTCCCGACGCGGTCGATACCGAGAGCTGGTACAACAAGGGAGCACATCCTCGACATCGCGTGCTGCGGCATCTGCAGTACGAGCGCTACATCTTGCACGAGTTCCTGCCCTTTCTACGCTGGAAAAACCCCGCACCGCAGCTGGCCGTGACGGGGTGCAGTTTTGGCGGGTATCACGCGATAAACTTTGCCCTGAAGCATCCAGACCTGGTCACCCATTCCGTCAGCATGAGCGGCGCATTCGATATTCACCAGTTTCTCGACGGCTACTACGACGACGATTGTTATTTCAACAATCCTTCCGACTTTGTACCCAACTTGAGTGATGACTGGTTCCTGAGCCGCTATCGCCAGATGAAGATTGTTTTAGGATCAGCCAACTGGGACATCTGTTTGGACCAGAACGTCAAGCTTTCGGCGGTGTTGAACAACAAGTCCATCCCACACTGGCTCGACATTTGGAATGACAACTCCAAGCATGACTGGCCGCTATGGTTGAGGATGGCCGAAAAATATTTTTAGCCACATGGTAGAGACGTAGCTTGCTACGTCTCCCTGGCTATTGGACACGTGGACAGAGAGACGTTGCAAAGCAATTTCTCTACGGAGTGAGCGATGAAAAAGATTGGTTTGTTGTTCGGGATGGAGAACACATTTCCTCCAGCCGTCGTCGAGAAGATCAACTCCATGAAAGTCCCCGATGTAACCGCCGAATTCGTTCAGATTGGCGGGATTCGGATGGACGAGCCAAAGAAATACGACGTTATCATCGACCGCATTTCGCAGGACATTCAGTTTTATCGCGCTTATCTGAAGAACGCTGCCATGCAGGGAACCTTAGTCGTGAACAATCCTTTCTGGTGGACGGCAGACGACAAGTTTTTTAATTACGCGCTCGCCCACAAGTTGGGCGTGGCCATTCCGCCGACAGTCATCCTGCCGCACAACAAGCATCCCCAGGGCACGACTGACCGCTCGATGCGGAACTTGATTTATCCACTGAACTGGCAGGAGATTTTCGACTACGTTGCATTCCCTGCATTCTTGAAGCCGTATTCCGGCGGCGGCTGGAAGCATGTCTACAAGGTCCACTCTCCCGAGGAATTCTTTCAGCACTACAACCAGACCGGAGACTTGTGCATGACCTTGCAGCGCGGGGTGGAATTCGATGAGTACTATCGCTGCTACGTCGTGGGGCAGGAAAAGGTACATATCATGAAGTACGATCCCAAAGCGCCGCACCATGAACGCTACGTCAAAGGGAATCCGCCGCCATCCTCCCCGGAATTGCGCGACCGCATGGAGAAAGATGCTCTCACCTTGTGCCGAGTGCTTGGTTACGACTTAAACACGGTCGAATTCGCGGTGGAACAAGGTGTGCCCTATGCTATCGATTTCCTGAACCCCGCTCCTGATGCTGAGATCACGTCCGTGGGTCAGGAGAATTTCGATTGGATCGTTAACGCCGTGGCTGAGATGGCGATTAAGATGGCCACGAGCGGGCAGAATGCAACCAAAGAACTGCGTTGGGCGAGTTTTCTGGCCGGCAATGAAGGGGCAGCAAAACCGAGCGCTCGCCAGAAGCGGAAGTCTGCCATACCGGCGGCCATGAACCTCCGCATCTCTGACTGAATTATTCCTAAGCTGAAGGAGTACGAGCTGCATGCGTGGCGCCAAAGTTCCAAAGACGGTCGACGAATACCTGGCCGAAGTTCCCGAACCCGCTCGCAGCACGCTCACGCATGTTCGCAAGGTGATCCGCTCGGTCGTTCCTAAGGAAGCGACCGAAGTAATCAGCTACCGCATTCCCATTTTCAAGTACAACGGAATGCTGATTGGTTATGCCGCCTTTGCCAAGCACTGCAGCCTGTTCCCTACTGGCTCCGGTTTGATCGAGAGATTCAAAAAAGAACTTGGCGGTTATCACACATCCAGAGGAACCATCCAGTTCTCTTCCGATAAAGGCTTTCCGGACGCGTTGCTGAAGAAGATCGTAAAAGCAAGGGTGAAGGAAAATCGGGAGTGGGACTGAACCGACCCGCTCCGGATTCCGTCCGCAAGATTGCTATACTGGTTGCCACGCCGGCGGGGGTTGCCGGCAATACCTCCCGTTCGACAGCACGCAGGGTCGAAATGTCAGGTTCGTGAGCCGCTGGAATCACCCAGCGTTTGGTGCTTGGATGTTGCCGACCTTCACCATAGGGATCGAAGAAGAGTATCAGACAGTAGATCCGGTGACCCGCGATCTGCGGTCGCACATTCACGCCGAAATCCTGGAGAAGGGCAAAATACTCCTGCAGGAGCGGGTGAAGGCTGAACTGCATCAGTCGGTCGTGGAGGTCGGCACCAATGTTTGCAGGAACATCAAAGAGGCGAAGGTTGAGGTAAAGAAATTGCGCCGCGACATGGTGCGTCTCTCGAGAGAGAATGGACTTCGCCTGGCATCGGCCGCGACACATCCGTTCGGAGATTGGCGCGCCCAGGAAATCCATCCCGACGAGCGGTACAAAAACATTGTCGAGGACATGCAATTGGTTGCTCGTGCCAATCTCATCTTCGGCCTGCACGTTCACATTGGCATCGAGGATCGGGAGATCGCGATCCACATGATGAATCATGCCCGCTATTTCCTGCCGCACATCCTCGCCTTGTCAACCAATTCACCTTTCTGGCTGGGCATGAACACCGGGCTGAAATCTTATCGCTGCAAGGTTTTCGACAAGTTCCCCCGTACTAACATTCCCGATTATTTTCCAAGCTGGGGCGAATACGAGAACTTCATCAAGCTGCTAATCAAGACCAATTCCATCGACAACGCAAAGAAAATCTGGTGGGACATCCGCCCGCATCCGTTCTTCAATACTCTCGAGTTTCGCGTGTGCGACATTCCCATGCGTGCCGATGAGACGCTCGCCCTGGCCGCATTGATTCAGGCTACGGTGGCGAAGCTGTATAAGCTCTATACAGCGAACCAAGGATTCCGCCTGTATCGCCGAGCGTTGATCATGGAGAACAAGTGGCGCGCCGCGCGTTACGGGCTCGATGGCAAGCTGATCGATTTTGGCAAGCAGAAAGAAGTTCCAGCCCGCGATCTGGTACGAGAATATCTTGAGTTTGTCGACGATGTCGTAGACGAACTGGATTCGCGCGAAGAATTGGGATACATCCACAACATCGTCGACAAAGGTAGCGGCGCCGACCGGCAATTGCGCGTTTTCCAGGAAACCGGTGATTTGAAGAGAGTAGTCGATTACATCATTGAGGAGACCGAAGCGGGGCTGGCCGAAACCAAAGAGCCCGCCGCCGTTAGACAAACCGTTTGATGAGCACTTCTGTACGTTCCACTCACACAAAACTCAGCAAGAGTCCCTTCGACCCTGAATTCACACCTGGTGCTCACAACGCCGTCAACGTTTGCCTTAGAATTCAGCCGCAGGAGCGGGTCTGCGTCATCACTGACGAAGCTACCAGCGAAATCGCAGCCGCCATGGTTGCGGAATTGGAGAAGCTGGGCGCGCCCTATCACGCCTGGATTATTGAAGAATTAGCCGCACGGCCATTGGTGGACATGCCGCAGGAGATTCTCGACGACTTGGACCAGAGCCAGGTTTCAATTTTTGCCGTGCAGGCTCAAACCAACGAACTGCGTTCGCGCATTCAGATGACAGACGTGGTGAACCGCCGCAAGATTCGTCACGCGCACATGGTCAACATCAATCGCCAGATCATGATGGAAGGCATGCGTGCCGATTTCCAGCGGGTAGATCGCTTGAGCCAAAAAGTTGTCGAGATGGTTCGCAAAGCGTCGAAAATCCACGCTAAAACTGCGGCGGGCACCGATCTGACGGCCGATTTGAATCCTAATTACAAATGGCTCAAGACCAGCGGGATTATCTCCCCTGAAAAATGGGGGAACCTCCCAGGCGGCGAGATCTTCACCACTCCCGGCGAGGTAAACGGAACTTTCGTGATCGATGGCGTAGTGGGTGACTATCTCTGCGCAAAGTTCGGCGATCTGGTCCACAATCCTCTCACCATTCGCATGAAGGAAAATCGCCTGATCGAGGTCCACTCGGAAAACCGTGAACTCGAGAGCGAGTTCTGGAAATACACCCACACGGACGCCAACAGCGATCGCGTTGGAGAGTTTGCCATTGGGACAAACATCGACCTGAAACATGTCATCGGGCAGATTCTGCAGGACGAAAAGTATCCCGGTATCCACATTGCGTTCGGCAATCCGTATGGCGCACATACCGGGGCTGATTGGGACTCCACAACCCATATCGACGTGGTGGGCCGCAATTTCAACATCTGGGTTGATGACGAACAGATCATGCAGGACGGCAAATTCCTGCTTGAACCCTAGAATCACATAGCCCGTTTTACGCGGCCTTCACTGCGATGGTGTTAAAAGTCATGCCCATTTTCGAGCAAGAACTTCTAAAGAAGGCCTACGCCACGTTCAACGCCCGAGACATCGACGGTGCCTTATCCACCATGCAACCAAACGTTGAGTGGCCCAACGGCATGGAAGGAGGAACGGTTCACGGTCATGAGGGCATTCGCTCTTATTGGACGCGGCAGTGGGGCATGATCAACCCGCAGGTTGATCCAGTCACCTTCGATGTCGACGGCTCTGGAAATGTCATCGTCGGAGTCCATCAGGTAATCCGTGATATCGAAGGCAAGATTCTGCTCGACCGCATGGTTCAGCATGTTTATACGCTGAAAAACGGCCTCATTCAGAGCATGACCATACATGAGTAATCCCCTATACTGCCGTCCGGCATGATCCCGTCTTTACGCAAGCAGTTCAATCAGGGCTTCGCTCAAGAAAAATATCGAACTTTTCTGCGGCGTATGGACGAACTCTGCGGAACCCACGTCCAGTTTCGATTGTGCGAAACCCCCTGCTTCTTCCCAAAATCATTGCTCGATCGGATGGCACAGGATGGCGAGGAATTGATCCGGCAACTCGTCGATAACGCTGTTTATCGCGCCAAATCCGACGAGGCGATCCCGCCCGAGTTCAACGTTCCGAACGAACATCCGCATCCCATGTTCGTGCAGGTCGACTTCGGCTTGGTTAGGGACCGAAGTGGAGAGTTGCAGCCGAAACTGGTGGAACTGCAGGCGTTCCCTTCTCTGTATGCCTATCAGGTGTTCCTTTCGCAGGCCTATATCGATGTCTACAGATTGCAGAGTCCGGGTTTTCATTCCAGCCCGCTGAAGTACTTTCTGAGCGGACTGGAGGATGACTCTTATCGCGAACTGCTGCGGCGCGCGATTGTGGGCGAGCACGATCCCGAGAACGTGATTCTCATGGAAATTCATCCACAACAACAGAAGACGCTGCCGGACTTTTTGCTGACCGAGAAACTGCTCGGCATCCGCACTGTCGATATCGTGGACATCAAGAAAGATGGGCCGTGCCTTTACCACGAGAGTGATGGAAAGCGAATTCCTATCCTCCGGATTTACAACCGCGCCATAGTTGACGAGCTGCAGCGCAAGAATGTTCGACTCGCATTCGATTGGCGGGACGATTTGCAAGTCGAGTGGGCCGGACATCCCAACTGGTACTTTCGCGTCAGCAAGTTTTCCATCCCCTACCTGAAGCACGTTTCCGTCCCGAAAACGTGGTTCTTGAACGAACTGCCAGAGATCCCTTCAGACCTGCAAAACTACGCCTTGAAGCCACTCTATTCCTTCGCAGGATTGGGAGTCTCAATCGCACCCTCGAAAGAAGAAATTGCCGCGATCCCGGCCGAGAAACGACCCTATTACATCCTGCAGGAGCGGTTAAGCTTCGAACCAGTCATCGAAACGCCGTTTGGTGGCACCAAGGCAGAAGTTCGCGTCATGTATATGTGGCTGGAAGAACTGATCCCGGTGCTTACGATCATCCGCATGGGGAGAGGCCTGATGATGGGCGTGGATCACAACAAAGACATGGAGTGGGTTGGCGCCTCTACCGGCTTGTACCCGGAGGACGATTAGGCTCCGCTGGGACGGCGAGTCCTAGAAGAACGCAACAGGTAGCATCAGCCGATTTTGTGAACGATCCTCGTTTCCAATTCGCTTCCGTTTGGACGCTTGAGGAACATCTTCTGGCCCTCGAAGCGGACGAAAATATCCTCTCCGGCACTAAACTCGCCAGGCTTATAGCCGCCGCAGGATTCCGATCCGTACTCGCCAACATACTGCACTCCGTCGACCGCGACCACGATACCGGTGCGGCGCGCCAGAAACCCGGTTTCCCGCAAGATCTCGGTTTCAGCCTGGGTCCAGTTATCCAGATCACGTCCCGGAATTCTTCCATTCCGTATGTAGATTTCTTCCGCGCGGCGTCGGATCGCCTGCTGTATGTCGAACCTCTCGACAATCGCAGAGTGCGTTGCGACAGGATAAGAATTGCTTTTCACCAGAAACTCTCCTGCTTCAGATCGGGTACCCGGCCCCACTCCCATGCTATTTCATTCGAAACGCGGTCGCGAGCGGGCGCATCTTACGTAAGGACGCGGCGGACCCAATAAGGGAATTCTTCCTCGCCACGGCCCACAAAGGGAGGACGTGCGCGACCCTGCGGCCCCCTTTCAGCCAGGCAAGCCTCGAAGCTAGTTGACCGGATTCGGTACGGGGCCTAACATTACCGCCGAGCAGGGTCGTCACGCTCTCATGATCGGTCAGCAGATTTCCCATTACCGCGTCCTCGGCAAACTCGGGGGCGGTGGTATGGGCGTGGTCTATGAGGCTGAAGACCTCAAGCTCGGGCGCCACGTCGCGCTGAAATTCATCCCAGAAAACCTCGCCGGGGATCCCAAATCTCTGGAGCGCTTTACCCGCGAAGCTCGGGCTGCTTCCCTGCTTAATCATCCCAATATCTGCACCATTCATGGCATTGAAGACAATAAAGGCCATCCCTTCATTGTCATGGAGAAGCTTGAAGGGGAGAGCCTGAAACAGCAGATTGCCGGCCATCCGATGCCGGTCGAGAAAGCCCTCGACATCGCCGTTCAAGTAGCGGACGCACTAGTCGCGTCGCATATCAAAGGCATCGTCCATCGCGACATCAAGCCCGCCAACATCTTCATTACTCCCTCAGGTCAGGTTAAGGTTCTCGACTTCGGCCTGGCCAAGCTGGTGCATCACCCGGGAACTGATGAGGAAGCAGATCAATCGCTCACTGCGGTAGGCGTAATTCCCGGCACGGCTGTTTACATGTCTCCCGAGCAGGCGCGCAGTGAAACGGTAGATGCGCGCAGCGACCTGTTTTCCTTCGGAGTCGTGCTGTATGAGATGTCCACCGGCAAAAAACCCTTTACCGGCGCGAACTCGCTGGTGACGCTGGACGCCGTTTTACATGCCAAGCCTACTCCGCCGAGGGACTTGAATCCGAAGATCCCCATCGAATTGGAGGGCATCATCGGCAAGGCGATGGAGAAGGAACGCTCCAAGCGTTACCAGAGCGCGGCCGAAATTCGCTCCGATCTCGCGCTGCTCAAGAAGGAAGCTGAATCGGGCACCATCAAAACTCCCAGCGCGACTGCCCGCCTGCGAGTGGCCTCGCGTACCTTTGGCAGAAACTCACGCGTCCTGACGTACTCGCTGATAGCAACTGCCGCATTGCTAGTCACAGTGCTGGCCGCCGTCGGGGCGTGGTGGTTCAAGCATCGTCAGGTTATCAGTGCAGAACAAAGAAATGCGATTGCGGTATTGCCTCTGCAGAACATGAATGGTGATATCAGCATCGACTACCTGCGTTTTGCCCTAGCCGACGAACTGACCAGCGTCCTGACCTATTCGCGAACCCTGGAAGTTCGTCCCACCTCCGTGACCCGCAGGTATGTCGCGCTCGATCTCGATCCCAAGAAAGTGGGGATGGAAATGCGCGTCGGACGCTTGCTCACCGGGTCGTTCCGCAAGCTCGGCGACAATCTTATCGTCACTCTCGAAGCCATCGATGTCCCCACCGAGCGCCTCTTGTGGCAGGCAAGCGTCACCGACCGAGCCGAAAACCTCATTGGCCTGCATCAGCAGTTAACCGCACAGATACAGAATGGCCTTCTGCCCATTCTCGGTGGCGGGGGCGCGATGGAGGCCGCTGCGTCGCGTCCCACGAATCAGCAGGCCTACGATTTTTATCTGCGAAGCGTTGCGGTGCCCCACGATCCGGCTCCCAACAAGGAAGCGATGAAAATGTTGGAGTGGGCGGTAGGCATCGACCGCAATTATGCTCCCGCCTGGGAAGCCTTGGGACAGCGCTACTACTTCGACTCGATTTACGGCGGGGGCGGCGAAGAGATGTTCCAGAACTCCAAGCACGCCTACGAACGTGCCCTGGCTCTCGATCCTAACCGTGTGATGGCAGCCAGTAGCCTGATCACCGCCCGCGTGGAACGAGGCGAACTTGGCCGTGCTTACGACGCAGCTACCGATCTGGTGCGGAGGCGGCCGCAGAGCGCCGATGCGCACTTTGCGCTTGCCTATGTCTATCGCTATGCGGGCATGCTCGACCGATCCGCAGAACAGTGCAACTCGGCGCGCCAACTCGATCCCGGAAATTTCTCCTTCCGCTCTTGTGCTTGGACGTTTTTGGAAATGGGCAAAAACGATCGCGCCTTGGACTTCATTCAGCTGGATGCCGGCTCGGAATGGGCTGCCTGGGTTACACCCTATGTGTACCTGGCACAGGGTAACGTTGCGGAAGCACACGCCGCCGCAAAGAACATGGGCAAGGCGTCCACCTATCATCGCGACCTGATGGAAGCCTGTACCGCCAACCCGCGGCCGCAGGACCTGCCGAAAATCGTTCGCGAGAATGAAGTTTCGGTCGTGAGTGAACCCGACGCTGAACTCTGGTATCACGTGGGAGCACTGATGGCTGCCTGTGGCCAGAATGATTCGGCCTTGCGACTGCTGAAGGCCGCCGTCCTGCAGAATTATTGTGCCCATTCGGCATTGCTGGACGATCCCTTGCTGAAGCCATTGCGTAAGGAAACGGCTTTCAATGAAGTTTTGACCGCTTCCAGCAATTGCGAAAATTTGTTCAAGGAAGGGCGCCAATAAAAGACGCCAGCCTGATTCTGCTCGACGTAGAATTTCTGAATACATGCCAAAATTCACGCGCCGTACACTGCTGAAATCATCGATCGCGGGAGTGGCGGCCGCGCCAATCAACTCTCTAGCCAAAGCGCTAAGCGCTCCTGCGGAGCCACGCAAAGGCCGCATACGGCAGTCTGTCTCCCGCTGGTGCTATCAGAAAATTCCTCTCGATGAATTGGCGCGATATGCTGCCCAGATCGGTTTGCGCGCCGTCGACCTGCTTCAACCTGCCGAATACGAGATTCCCCGGCGCTACGGATTGCTTTGCTCGATGGCCTACGCCGGAGGGGGTGAGATCAAAAGCGCCCTGAACCGCACGGAAAATCATGCTGCTATCGAACAGGCGTTCCGCACTAACATACCCAAAGCAGCGGCGGCCCAGGTCCCAAACGTGATCACCTTTTCGGGGAACCGCGCCGGCATGTCCGACGACGAAGGGGCTCGCAACACAATCGCGGGATTGAATCGCGTAAAGAAAATTGCCGAGGATCACAGCGTAACCATCTGCCTGGAACTGCTCAACAGCAAACACGACCATCCCGACTATATGTGCGATCACACGGCGTGGGGCGTGCGCGTGGTGCAGGAAGTAAACTCCCCTAACGTAAAACTGCTTTACGACATTTACCACATGCAGATCATGGAAGGTGATCTGATCGAGACGATCCGCGAGAACATTCAGTGGATCGCCCATTTCCATACCGGCGGAGTTCCCGGCAGGCACGAACTGGACGGCACACAGGAAGTGCAATGGGATGGAGTCATGCGCGCAATCGCCGACATAGGCTTCAAGGGCTACGTAGCCCACGAATTCGTCCCGACAGCCGACCCTCTGGACTCTCTGCGCAAAGCAGTAGACCTGTGTGATGTTTAGCGTTGCGCCGCCGTCCCGCCTGGCGCTCGCGACCTCAGCGGCGCCCTGCTCTGCTTCGCATGCCGAAAAAATTTGCGTCAAAGCCCCCTGAGGCCCCATCCTTGTAACGTGAGACATTCCGGACTACTTCCTCCAAAGCAGCCCGCAGCGGCATCCATTACAAATTTATTCGACCTCTCATCCATCCCGTTCAAGTGCGCGGCCTTGTGCCTGATCTTCGGGGTCGCAGCATCCGCGCAAACGGCGAAACCTTCCGTGCCAAACGCAGCCGCCGCCTCTTCTCAGGCCGAAGTGATCGCCGAGCACGTTAACGTCGATCCGCCTGGCCTGCTCTATCAAGCTGTACCCGCGCCCATCCCGCAAGACGAGGGCGCGTCCGGCTTGCGTCTGGAAGTGCGGCGACTGTGGACGGCGGGCCGCCTTATGCAGATCGTCGCCCACCCCGACGACGAAGATGGCGGCATGCTGACGCTACAGGCCCGCGGCCATGGGGTAAGCACACTCCTGATGACTCTCAATCGCGGCGAGGGAGGGCAGAACAAGATTGGCAGCAATCTGTCGGACGTTCTGGGGGTGCTCCGGGCCGAAGAACTACTGGCTTCCGACGAATACTATGGCGTTCAGGAGCGCTTCTCGCGCGTTGCCGACTTCGGCTTTTCAAAAACTGCCGCAGAAACATTTGACAAGTGGGGCGGCCACGATACCGCTCTGGCCGACATCGTCCGCGTGATTCGCACCTTTCGCCCCGATGTACTGGTAGCACGCTTCTCCGGCACGGAACGGGACGGTCACGGCAATCATCAGGCTTCGAGCATTCTCGCCAAGGAAGCGTTCCGTGCTGCCGCTGATCCCAAGCGTTTCCCGGAGCAGATCGCGCAAGGCCTTCAGCCCTGGCAAGCCAAGAAGTTTTATATCGGCAACGTCTGCCCGTGGGGAGCGACGACCTGTGCCGACGAGAAGTGGACCGTAAAGTTCAACACCGGCCAAAACGATCCTCTGCTCGGCACGTCCTATATTCAGTTCGCCATGCAAGGTCTACGCCATCAGATGTCCCAGGGCGCAGCCAACTGGACCGTGGATCCCGGTGACCGTTTCACGTTTTACAAGTTGGAGGACTCCGTCATTCCATCGGCAGTCGGGAAAGATGGTCATGAGAAAGATTTTTTTGACGGCATCGATACGACGATGCCGGGACTGGCCAAAATCTCTGACGCCGGTTCCAGGGTCAGGCAGTTAAATTCAAAGCTGTGGGACGTCGCTAAAGAAATCACAGTCGCTTCCGATGCGGCGGAGAGCGACCCTTCCAACTCCAGCCAACCATTATCGCGAATTCTGCAAGCCCTCCATCTGATACACACAGAAGTAACATCAAGCGCCCTCAATTCGGAAGCGAAGTTCGATCTGCTCACTCGCATAACGACCAAGCAGCAGCAAGCGGAAACGGCCCTGAACCTGGCCCTCGGAGTGACGCTGACGGCAGAGGCCGCAAGAGCAGGCCAGCAGACTCCTACGACCAAGTCGGATGTACTCACGGCGGTCTCACCGGGCCAGGAGTTCACCGTGGCCGTGACCTTCCACAATGGGTCAAAGGGGTCTTTGAAGATCAACCACATTGCGCTGGAAGTTCCCGCGGGATGGAGCACCATCCATACCAAGAGCAATGCCGAGACCGTAGCTCCAGGAAAAGATCTGCATGCCGATTTTCACTTGCGCGTTCCAGCGAAGACGCCGTACACGCGCCCCTATTGGCATCGCGACGATCCCGAAACCGAGAGCGTCAACCACATCGACAATGAAAGCTACGCCACGCTTCCCTTTCCGCCGCCGGCGTTGCGAGCTCAGGTCAAGTATTCGGCAGCAAATTCTGCAACGAAAGCGGAGGTGAGCGCAGTGGTGGTAGCCTCGTTTGTCGACGAGAGCGGAAAGCGAAAAACGCGTCCTCTGGCGGTCGTTCCAGCATTCTCAGTCGTGCTGGAACCGGGCACGCAAGCGATTTCCACTCACAACGGAACCACTACCACGGTCACCGTAGGCATTACCAGCAACCTGATGCACAACACGCGGGGCCTGCTTCGGCTGGAACTGCCGAGCGGCTGGAAGTCAGAGCCTTCGCAACTTCCCGTCGAATTGAGCAAGCGTGGAGAAAAACAGGATTTTCATTTCAAGGTGGTCCCCGCGAATGTGCAGCAAGGTCGCGCGACCCTGCGGGCCGTCCTGGAAAGCGATGGCGAAAAATACACCGAGGGCTACACGCTCATCACCCGCGAAGATCTTGGCAGCTTCTACTACTACCAACCAGCCCGCCAAAAAGTCAGCATTGTCGATGTGCAGGTTCCTCACGATCTCAAAGTTGGTTACATCATGGGCGCCGGAGACGATATCCCAACCGTTCTCCAGCAGATCGGTATGAACGTAACGCTGATCCCCGCCGAGAAACTCGCGACTGAGAATCTCACCCAATACGGCACGATCGTTCTCGGCATCCGCGCGTACGATACGCAAAGAGATGTTGCGGCAAATAACAAAAAACTGCTGGATTTCGTTGATGGAGGCGGTACCCTGGTCGTGCAATACGATACCGGAGTCGGTGATTTCAACAGCGGCAAATTCACACCGTACCCCGCCGAGCTCAGTCGCGCCCGGGTTTCCGTTGAAGAGGCGCCCGTAAGCATCCTTGCGCCAAACGACTCCATCTTTCATTACCCGAACGCAATTTCGCAGCACGACTTCGAGGGCTGGGTGCAGGAGCGCGGCCTCTATTTCATGAGCAAGTGGGACTCGCATTTCACCCCACTGCTCTCTTGCCATGATCCCGGAGAAGACGAACAAAAGGGCGGCCTGCTCCGCGCCCAATATGGAAAAGGCACGTACATTTACGCAGCGTACGCTTTCTTCCGGCAGCTGCCGGCCGGCGTTCCAGGAGCGGTTCGGTTCTATGTAAACATATTGAGCGCAGGACACCAGAAGCAATGAGCACCAGAAAAATTCCGGGGTGCCCCACCCTTCCCGCACTTTCAGCGGGAGGGTGGGGATTTTGACTTCCTGGTGTGTCAAACGCAAGGGCAGTGCACGGCTTCACTCTCTTGCGTATTAAAGCACTGAGCAGTCGTTAATAATGACAGCGGCCAGACACTGGAATGTCTTTTTGGGGGAGCTCACAACAGTGCCGCTGTCCAAGTCCTATACGGTCCACTGATCGCGATCAATGCCAATTCCAGAGCAACCCACTCCAGCAGAACACGGCCTGATTCGCGGCATGGGCCTGGGCAGCGCCACCGCCCTGAACATGATCGACATGATCGGTGTGGGCCCGTTCATCACCATGCCACTGGTGCTGAGCGCCATGGGCGGCCCCCAAGCCTTGCTGGGATGGATCGCCGGTGCGCTTCTTGCGGTGTGTGACGGCCTGGTCACTGCGGAATTAGGGGCAGCGCTGCCTGCCTCCGGCGGATCCTACCGCTACCTGCGGGAGATCTATGGCCCGCAGAAATGGGGACGCCTGATTTCCTTTTTGTTCATCTGGCAAGTCTCATTCAGCGCTCCTCTGTCGATTGCCACCGGCTGCATCGGCCTAGCCGGCTACGCGGCGTATTACTGGCCCGAACTGGACACGGTCTACGCCCACCACGATGCTGCCCTGCACATTCCCTGGGCCGGCAACCTGCAAATAAGCTGGATCGTCACTCCCGGCACCGCGGTTGCGGTGCTGATCTGCTTCTTTACGGTACTACTCCTTTATCGCCGGATCACGGTCGTCGGACGGCTCTCTAAAGTACTGTGGTTCGGCGTCATGGGAACGATCGGCTGGATCATCTACGCCGGGCTGAGCCATTTCAATGCCGCAATGGCTTTTGACTTCCCGCCCGGCGCGATCACCTTATCGCGTCATTTCTGGACCGGACTGGGTGCCGCAATGCTGGTGGCAACCTATGATTACTGGGGTTACTACAACGTCGCTTTTCTGGGAGACGAAATTAAAGAGCCAGAAAAGAATATTCCCAGGGCTCTTCTGCTTTCCATTCTGCTCGTCGCCTGTCTATATCTAATGATGAATGTGTGCATTCTGGCCGTGGTTCCCTGGCGGGAAATGCTGCAGGCAGGCCAGAACAATACCGGGTTGTATGTTGTGTCGTTATTCATGCAGAGGGTATATGGCGCCTGGGCAGCGCGTTTAGTCACAGCATTGGTAATTGTGACGGCATTTGCATCCGTCTTTTCGCTCATGTTGGGATACTCCCGCGTCCCCTACGCGGCGGCGAAGGACGGCAACTATTTCAAGGCATTCGCGAAAGTTCATCCTGTGCACCGCTTTCCGCACATTTCCCTCATGGCATTAGGGGTGGTGGCTGCCTGCTTTTGTTTTCTCCGGCTGAAAGACGCGATAGCGGCGCTGGTGGTGATTCGGCTGATCCTGCAGTTCCTGGTGCAGGCTGTGGGATCCATCGTCCTGAGGATCGTCCGGCCGGATCTGCCGCGTCCCTTCCGCATGTGGCTGTATCCCCTGCCCGCTCTGTTGGCGAGTGCCGGATTCCTGTTCATTCTTTTTGGGCGTCCTAATTGGCAAAAGGAAGTACGCTACGCCGTCATCATTTTACTGACAGGCGTCATCATCTACATGGTTCGAGCCTGGCGGTCCTCCGACTGGCCTTTTACCGCCTCCCCCGGAAAGACTCTGACCGAGTCACGCCCTTAGAGGACAAGTGGCCGATCACATCACAGTTCCGTCTGTACGCAGTACGAGCGACCGTCGTCCGGATTCGGCATGGTCGCCATTGGGTGAGCCTCTGTTTCGGTCTCTATGGATTGCGGCAGTCGTCTCCTACACGGGCACATGGATGCAAAATGTAGGCGCGGGCTGGCTCATGACGCAGCTCTCCGATTCACCTTTGATGGTTAGCCTGGTGCAAGCGGCATCCGCGATTCCAGTCTTCGTAGCGGTTCTGCCCGCAGGCGCCCTGGCCGACATGGTGGATCGCCGGCGGCTGCTCTTGTTCACACAAAGCTGGATGATCGTCGCAGCCGCGGCTCTCGGGGTGCTCACCTTGCTTCACGCAACCGGCCCGTGGATGCTGCTGGCCTTCACTTTCCTGCTCGGGATAGGCGCTGTGATGAATGATCCAGCATGGCAAGCCATCACTCCCGATGTCGTTTCACCTGCCCAACACTCCTCCGCGGTTGCGCTGAATTCAGCCGGATTCAACGTCGCCCGTGCAGCAGGACCCGCGCTTGGCGGATTGATCGTGGCAGCTGCGGGAGCCGGATGGTCCTTCCTGCTGAATGCTGCGTCGTTCTCCGGAGTCATGTACTTCCTGTACAACTGGAAATCCCACGCGCATGAAGCGACGGCAACGCGCGGCATCGGTGATGCGATTCGCGAAGGATTTCTTTACGTTCGCGGCGCACCTCAGGTGAAGTCAGTCCTGATTCGTACCGGCGCGTTCAGCATTGGCGCCGCGTCGCTGCTGGCATTGTTGCCCGTCATCTGCCAGCCACACGGAGCCCAGGGATACGGGTTCCTGCTGACCTGTTTCGGATTGGGAGCGCTGTCCGGAGCAGCGATCTTACCCCGGATGAAGCTGCAGTATTCGGTCGACGGCCTGGTCGCGGGCGCAACGCTTCTGTTTGCCGCCATGACCTTCCTTGCAGGGCAAGTCCATATTTTTGAATGGCTCTGTCTGGTATTGTTTACCGCGGGAACGGCCTGGATCGGCATTTTGGCCTGCTTTAACGTGGTGGCGCAGACGATGTGTCCGTCATGGATGCGCGCCCGCGCCCTGTCCATGTACTTGTTCGTTCTGCAGGGCGGTATGGCTTTGGGTAGCGCCATTTGGGGGGAACTGGCCGCCAGACAAGGAGTTCCCGCGGCACTCGCATGGTCGGCGTTGGCAATGGTGGTAGGATTGTCGACGATTCGGCGGCATCGACTGACCGCAACGGAGTTGAAAATGGCTCCCGCGGTAGTGCGGGATTAAGACAAAGGGGGAACATGAACAGAAAAGTCGGAATCCTGGCTTGTAGTTTGTTTTTGACGGTGGTGGCGGCGGCTCAAGCCCCCAAGCCGAAAGAAGAACACCACACGGTGACAGAACTACTCAATCGAAACGTCAGCAACATGGAGCATGAATTTATTCCCGCGGCGGAGGCCATGCCAGAAGATAAGTTTGCATTCGCTCCGTCAAATGGTGAGTTCAAAGGTGTCCGTACTTACGCACAGCAGATCAAACATGTGGCAGCCGTGAATTATGAGCTGGCAGCGGCGCTCCTGGAGCAAAAACCACCGGTGGACATTGGGGATGAATCAGGGCCCGCTTCGATTGTCACCAAAGCTGACGTCATTAAATATCTTAAGGATTCCTTCGAATATGTACACAAAGCTCTCGACACGGTGAACGAAAACAATCTGGCCGGAACCGTGCGCAGCCCGTTTGGAGAAGGCAGTGTCTCCCGGCTTGGACTCGCGATGTCCGTCACCTCACACGCCTTCGATCACTACGGCCAGATGGTAGTGTATCTGCGGATGAACGGTATCATTCCGCCTGCAAGCCGCATGTAAGGGCGTCGCGGAACAGATCCACTGAACAGTCCACCTTCATGGCAATCGACTGGCAAACGCTCTGGCTGACCTTGCAATTGGCCTTCACCGTATCAGTGTTGTTGCTTTTGATCGGATTGCCGATCGCCTACTGGATCGCCTTTTCAAGCTGGCGCTGGAAGTTTCTGGTCGAAGCCATCGTAGCTTTACCCATCGTGCTTCCGCCAACTGTCCTGGGCTTCTATGTCCTGGTCGCTCTGGGGCCGCGGAGCCCGGTGGGACGCTGGTGGATTTCGCTCACCGGCCACACTCTCGCATTCACCTTTACCGGACTCGTCGTCGGCTCGATTATTTATAGCTTGCCTTTCGCCGTCCAGCCTTTCGCAACTTCGTTTGCGGCGGTCGATCGGAAACTCATCGCCGCCTCGGCCACGCTGGGCGCCTCCTCGCTGCGTACATTCTTGCGCGTCATCGCCCCACTCTCCGCTTCCGGGCTCTTCGCTGGCGCAGCCCTGTCCTTTGCTCATACCATGGGCGAATTCGGCGTCGTGTTAATGGTCGGAGGAAATATTCCCGGCTCCACGCGCACCGTTTCAATTGACATTTACGATCGCGTGCAAGCCTCCGACTATGTGGGTGCGAACCAGACGGCTCTCGTCTTACTGATGCTTTGCTTCGTCCTGCTCACCATGGTTTACAGCCTGAATCGCAGACCACCACTGCTGAATTCCGTAAAATAGCCCGCAATGAACCTGCAGCATGCCATCCAGGATGTAGTCGCTCCGCCAGTTTCGGCGCGAGAGGCACGTTTGCAATGCACCATTCGAAAACGGCTCGCCGCCGAACCAGAATTCAGCCTTGATGTCGATTTTGAAGCCCCGCCGGGCTTTACCATCTTGTTCGGCGCGTCTGGAGCGGGTAAGACCACTCTCCTCGACTGCGTCGCCGGTCTTACCACGCCGGATGTTGCCCGAATCATGGTTAGCGAACGCGTTCTGTTCGATAGTTCATCCCGCGTCAACATTCGTGTGCCCCAGAGGCGACTGGGTTACGTCTTCCAGACTCTCGCCCTATTCCCTCACATGACGGTGGAGCAGAACGTATGTTATGGCTTGAAGCACTTGCCGGCTTCAGAGCGCAAGCAACGTTCCGCCGCCGCATTGCAAGCGTTCCGCATCGCTCACCTCGCCGGACGCAACATTCGTGACATTTCAGGAGGAGAAAGCCAGCGCACCGCTCTGGCCCGAACTCTGGTCACGGATCCCGACGTTCTCCTGCTCGATGAGCCCCTGGCGGCGCTCGATGCCTCGACAAAGTCGCACATCATCGACGATCTGCGCGAATGGAATCGGACTCATCGTATCCCGATTCTCTACGTCACGCACAGTCGAGAAGAAGTGTTTGCTCTCGGCGAACGGGTAATCCTTCTCGACGCGGGACGCATCGTCGCGCAGGGTACGCCCCACGAAGTCATGATGGCCCCTACGCAGGAGACCGTCGCTCAGCTCGCTGGATTTGAAAATACTTTCGATTGCGTGATCGACGCAGTGCTCCCGGAGCGCGGCACGATGATGTGCCGCATAGCAGGAGAAGGCGCCCCCATGGTGCTCGAGACTCCGCTGGTGAGGGGCGGAGTGGGCATGCCAATGCGCGTCGGAGTTCGCGCGGGGGACATCCTGCTGGCTACTTCGCCCCCAGTCGGTTTAAGCGCCCGGAACGTAATTCCCGGGCGGATCGTTTCCCTGGATCAGCGCGATGTAATCATCTCGGCGCGGGTGAAGTGCAGAGTCGAAATGGAAGTCCATCTCACGATCGCGGCCCGCGATTCTCTGCAACTCGAGATTGGCCGCGAAGTCTGGTTGGTGATCAAAACCCACTCCTGTCACCTAATGCAAAAGACGAGCTGACGGGAACTCTTCAGCAATCTTGGCGTTGATCCATTCGCTTCGATCCATCTCGATGACTGCCACCCACTGTCCCGCGCGCTGTTCTGAAAAAACAATTTTCCCGCCCAGAATATGCGCCGCGGCGGCGGGAGGAAGATCCCGATGAAATCCAAAGAAACGACGCTTCCATTCCGTCCAAAGATTCCAGCGTTCGAGCAGCGTATGGCGCGGCTCGTATTTGGTCGAAAAGACGAGCGCAACTTCAAAATGATGACGAAATTGCGCCGCCGAAATTACTTGCTCGAGCGAGAAATCTTCGATGCGCACCACTTGCACGGGCCGCGTCACATACCCCAGCCAGGGCCGTGTCAGTTCGTCAGACGCAGGCCACGCCGTAAGCACGTGTGCCATTGGATAACGCGCCTCCAGAAATCGTTCTCCATTCTCGTGCAGAAGGACGTAGTCGCGATACGCCAGATTATCTTCCGGCGAGAATCCATATGGGGGATTCCAGAACCACGCCGACACAAACGCAGCTCCAACGAGCGCAATGGCAGCAACCCAGAAACGTAGTCGCCTGTACAGAGTCGATACCGCCAGTATGATGACCATTGGCACGGCGGTAAGCATGTAGCGCGCCAACACTGCTCCACCGATCAGCGCCATAGCGAGCACATAAGCGACGATGATCGCGAAGAACACAACCTGAACGGGAATGGCGATTCGCCGCCTGGCAACAGCGCCATCGCTCAGTGGCGGCAGCAACATCACGAGGAGCATTCCAATCGTGAGCAGCCAAAGATGCATGTAGCCAAATGTTTGCCACAGGCGCAAAAGCAACGCGAGTAAGAACCGCAGAGGATTGAGCGTCGATGCGACGTTGTACCGGAAGAACTCGGGATTGCCGAAAACGTATCCCGTCTGCGAATAGTGAAAGGCGTACCAGCCCGCCAGAACAACTGCTGGGACCAGCATTGCAAATATCATCCGGGGCTTGCCAGATTCCGCGTTCCACAATCCCCGCAATCTACTCGTCGGGTTTATAACGAATCCAAGTAGTTCCAAAGCGATCAGAGCGATCGGAGTGAAGATCGCCGTCTCTTTTGCAAGTACCGCAAAAGAAAACCAGAGGCTAGCGGCGAAGAGCCGTTGTTCCAGGTACGAGCTCAAAGCCCAGAATGTGAACCCGGCAGCGGCCAAGTCCACTTGCGCCAACGAACTCTGAGCGAAGAACACTGGGTACAGGCCAGTGCACACTGTTGCCGCAATCGCAACCTGGATGCTTGCCACACGCTCAGCCAGGCGGAAAACGCCCATGAGCGAGAAAGCAGCCACAGACAGCATGGCCGCTCGAGTGACAGCGGGCGCATGTCCCACCACCTTCCACCACAGGGCGATCCACGCCATCACCAGCGGAGGGTGCGCATTCGACACAGTGGTATGGGGGATCACGCTCCCATGAATCAGCAGGTCCCGTGCGGCCGGCACGTAATATCCCGCTTCATCCCAGAAGTACGGCAGGCGCAGCAGCGGCGCGTGCAGCAGGAAGATAGCAACAAAAATCGCAGCGAATACCAGGGCGGGTTGCACACTCAATGACCTGTGCGCCGCACGTGTATGGGCAGCGAGCTTGCTTGCAGCGTCCGCCGGCATAGAGTTGTGTTAGTGCACCGGCCCGGCAGGTCCCATCCGCGGGTCAAGCTTGATCTCGCCGAAGGCGCTTTCATAACCTCCGACATTTTGTTGCAACAGGCCGAGCAAGGCCTTGGCCTGCTGCGGGCTCAAGTAAATTCCCTGGAAGTTGCGGATCTCCACTTGGGTCTCCGTTTGTTGCTGCAGCGTCCCGAAGACTAGAAAGAAGTCCCAGATATTCACTCGCATCTGCACACTGTTCGCATAATTCTCACGATAGTTGGGATCATTGCTGAGTTTCACGTTAGGTTGCGTCGGATTGTTCATGCCGGAAGTTTAAATCTTTTTGTGTTTGGGGGCAGGTCAGAAACTGGAGCTTCGACAAATCGCGGCCAAAATGTTGACAAAATTTGTCAGTGATATCACGCCGCGTCGGTTCAGGCCTCTTGAATCGATGGCCGTCAACTGGGCGCAGCCAAGCAGTTTATTGAAAACACGAGGGTTATCTTTCCTGGCTGCATTACTTTGGGAAGTACTCGATGGTTCCCAAAATGCGATAGAGTGAGTGTTCCTTAAGAGAACGTGAGCCTATGGTCCCCGATAACAGTCACGCGATGATGGAAGAGATCGTTCTCCCTGAGCATCTGTTGCCCGTCGGTTCGGTCTTAGGCGAGGGAGTCTCGCCCATCGACCTGTGCACCGTGCTGGCAAAAATTTTCCGTGTGCAGGATGCGGAGGTAGCGTTGCTGCGGCTGGAAGGCGGGCTGCTGCGCTTCGTTTACCCGGAGCATTTGCGGACCACCGGCTCGATCCCGCTCTCCAGCAAGGCTGTGGCGGCTCATACTGCGCTCAGCAAGAAGCCGGAAATATTCAATAACTTTGCCCGCGTAAAGCATGCCAGCATTTTCGAAACGATCCGGCCTGGCAGCGTCGAAGAAACCGTAGCTCCCGCGCCCATTCAGAAACTCATGTCAGTGCCGATTATGGCGCCGGACAAGGCCGTCGTGGGTGTTATTCAAATTTCGCGAAAAGCGCCCGACCCCAAGCATGCGAAGGACTTCAGCCGCGAAGACCTGCACGACCTGGAACTGATAGCGGGCTTGCTGGCAACAGCTCCTGCAGTTATTGCGAATTAAACGCGCGCATAGCTCAGTGAGAGTTCTTACTGAAACTGCGCATATCTTTTCCCGTCATCTCCTTCGGCTCATCCACCCCAAGCATCCCCAAGATGGTAGGCGAGATATCGCGCAGGGAACCACCGGACTTGAGCGTGAACTGCTCGGCATTTTCCGCCACTACGATGAAAGGCACGGGATTGGTTGTGTGGGCGGTGTGCGGCCCACCCGTGGCAGGATCGATCATCATTTCAGCATTCCCGTGATCGGCAGTGATAAGCATGGCGCCCCCTTTCGCTCGCACGGCCGCCTCAATTCGTCCCAGGCAGGCGTCCACGGTCTCCACCGCCTTCACTGTGGGTTCGATCTTGCCTGAATGGCCAACCATGTCTGCATTCGCGAAATTGACGATTACCACGTCAAACGTGCCATCTTCAGCGGCCTTTACTACCGCGTCTGCGATTCCGGAAGCGCTCATCTCGGGCTTCAAATCGTAGGTCGCCACCTTGGGCGACTGCACCAGGACACGATCCTCTCCTGGAAAAGGCTTTTCGACACCACCATTGAAGAAGTAGGTCACGTGCGCATACTTTTCGGTTTCGGCCACCCGCAGATTGCGCATATTGAGCCCGCCCATCACGTTGGCGAGAATATTCGCCATTGACTCGGGTGGTATGACCACAGGAAGGTTGAAGTTTTTGTCGTACTGCGTCATGCAGACGTAATGCAGGTTCTTGGGCACGCGATTTCGCGGAATGGTGGCATCGAGATCAGCAGCACCGGGAAGATCGCGCCCGCCCTTCTCATTCAGTCCGCTATTGCGCGTCAGGGCGCGCGTGATCTGACGAACGCGATCCGCACGGAAATTGAAACAGATACAAGAGTCGTCGTCTCGAATGGCAGCCACTGGCTGGCCGCGTGAGTCCGTGCAAACAAACGGCACCACAAATTCGTCAGTGACGCCTTTGTTATAGGAGTCTTTCATCCCCTGCACTGGATCATTCTGCGTACCGCCCTCCGCATCGGCAAACACCATTGCGCTATAAGCTTTCGCGATCCGTTCCCAGCGCCGGTCGCGATCCATTGCGTAGTAGCGGCCATTCACCGTGGCAATATTTCCGCAATTGTACTCGCGCATCTTTTGCTGCAACTGCTCCAGATACCCAGCGCCGTTGGTCGGCAAAGTATCGCGCCCATCCATAAAGGCATGAACGAAGACCCGCTCCAGGCCGTTCTGCTTCGCCATCTTTAACAGCGCATACAGGTGTGCCTGTTGCGAATGCACACCTCCGTCGGAAACCAACCCGAACAGGTGTAGCCGGCGCTCGTCAGACCGCGCGTGCTTCATCGCCTGCAGCAGCACCGGGTGCGAAAACAATTCGCCATTCTGAACCATCAAATCGATGCGCGTGATGTCCATGTGCACGATGCGTCCTGCACCGATGTTGAGGTGTCCCACTTCGCTGTTACCCATTTGTCCCTGGGGCAGTCCGACGAAAGGTCCGCTGGTATGTATGAGTGTGTTCGGATACTCGCGAAGCAAGCGGTCGTAGGTGGGTTTGCGTGCAAGCGCGATGGCATTCGCCTTGGTTTCGGCTCGATAACCCCAGCCGTCAAGAATGATGAGAATGAGAGGTTTAGGACGAGGCATAGATTAGTTATTTGCTATACGTCTTTCTTGGGCCGAACTGAGTGTGCTTCAACCGGGCCGATAAAGTAGCCATGTCCCGACAAGCAATTGCGCCACTACGGAAAAACCAGAAGAGGGTTGTGTTTCTCCGATTCATTTCAAGGTAAACCACGGACGACGGGCCCATCCGAACTAGAATCCCATGGTGTCGTCTGCGGATGGACCATACGTTGCCGGCAGAGGAACATCGTTTAATCTCAGGTACACTCCCAGTTGAGCTCGGTGATGCACCAAATGATTCATGAACATCTGCCGGTAGGCGAGGAACCGGGTTCCGCTGAAGATTGGCGTGTCGTTGAAGCTCAACTTCCACGCTTCACTCCACGCCGGATCAGCAGTGCTCTTCAGCGCATGGCGCACTTTCGCCGCGCCTTGATCGAAGGCTTCGACCAGTTGCTGTGTCGATTCAAACGGCAAACGTGTGCGCGTCGATTTTCCGAAATCCAGCTCGGGCGTTGTCAGGATCGTCTCACCAAAACCCGCAAGCTCGGCGACGTGTGGGGCAAGCTTACCGAGAGGCATCGATTTTGCGTGCGGCTTGAAGTCCACTTTGATGGGAACGCGATCCAGCAGTGCACGCGTCTTCTTCGCCTCTTCGTCGAACTCCAAAAGCAGTAATTCGCTGATCATTGTGCTTCCTCGTAGTTGTCTGTGTGAAGCAGTGCCTCACCGTTGTCATTGTTTTGATGATTTCGGCTGCTGTTCAGCCAGCTTCATGACGAAATCGTCCATCTGCTGCATCATGATCCCCACTCGTCGCCGCCCGATTTCGCCTCCCACCTGCATCGTCTCCTGCATCATGGCAGGTTGCTCGCGTTGCAATTTCTGCCCCACGGGAGATGAGTAGAAGCTCAAAATCGCATACAGATCTTCCTTCGTCAGATGCTTCTGATAAATGGGGACCATGGCGTCGATCATCTCATCTATCGGCATGTCTTTGAACAAGCCTTCGGCGAATTTGTCCACTTCAGCCAGCTGCGCTGGGGTAGCATTTGGAACCTTTTGCTTGAAGCCTTCCTGCGCCCCGAGCTTTGCCTGTTTCGCTACTCCGCCGAAATATTGAATGAGCTGCGGCTTAATATGAAGCACGTCCATGAACTTGACCACTTCTTCTTTGGAAGGAGCGGGATCGGCTGCATCCTTGATCTGGGCCAGGCCGATAACGGAAACCGCACAAAGACAGATTACCGATACAACAAATCGCCGCATAATGCTCCTTGGCTAGCCGTGATAATTCAGCGCCTTTAGCCCTAAGAAACGAGCCGTCCCACCCAACTGTTCCTCGATGCGCAGCAACTGGTTGTACTTCGCAATCCGATCCGTACGCGAAGCCGATCCTGTCTTGATCTGCCCTGCGCCAGTTGCGACCGCAAGATCCGCAATGAACGTGTCTTCCGTCTCCCCGGAGCGGTGCGAAATCACCGAGGTATATCCGTTGCGCCGCGCCAGATCAATCGCATCCAGCGTCTCGCTCACTGTACCAATCTGGTTGACCTTGATCAGAATCGAGTTCGCTACTCCCTTATCAATACCCTCTCGCAGAAACTGCACGTTGGTCACGAACAAGTCATCGCCGACCAACTGAATCTTTCCGCCAATCTCCTTTGTCAAATTTCCCCATCCCTCCCAGTCGTTCTCGGCAAGCCCATCCTCCAAGGAAACAATGGGATAATCATTCGCCCACTTCGCCCAGAAACGCACCATCTCATCGGAACTCTTGGCCGATTTGTCTGACTTCTTGAAGACGTACTTTCCATCCTGATAAAACTCGCTCGCCGCCGGATCGAGTGCGACCGCAATCTCCTCCGCAGGCTTGTATCCAGCTTTCGTGATCGCTTCCAGCACCACTTCAATGGCTTCCACGTTCGACTTCACCGAAGGCGCAAAGCCGCCCTCATCCCCCACAGCGGTATTGTAGCCGCGCTTCTTCAACACTCCCTTGAGCGTATGGAATACCTCCACGCCCCAGCGCAGCGCTTCGGAGAAAGAGGACGCTCCCACAGGCATAACCATGAATTCCTGGAAGTCCACGTTGTTATCGGCATGCGCTCCGCCGTTCAGAATATTCATCATTGGGGTAGGCAGAGTATTCGCGCCTGCACCGCCCAGGTAGCGGTAGAGCGGCAAGCCAAATTCATTCGCGGCCGCTCGGGCCGCCGCCATAGAAACCGCCAGAATCGCATTCGCACCCAACCTGCCCTTATTGTCCGTTCCGTCGAGTTCGATCATCTTCTGGTCCAGCGCGCGTTGATCAGAAGCGTCCATATTGCCCAAGGCTTCGGCGATCGCGCCGTTCACATTCTCCACCGCCTTCAACACACCCTTACCCAGAAACCGGTTGCTATCTTCATCACGCAGTTCAACGGCCTCATGCTCGCCGGTAGACGCTCCGCTGGGTACGATGGCTCGTCCAATGGTCCCGCCGACCAGTTGCACCTCTGCCTCTACGGTAGGATTGCCGCGCGAATCCAGGACTTCCCGTGCCTTAATCTCTGCAATATTTGTCATGCCTTGCCTGCCTTTGGTTGATGAGCGTTCTGTGTATGTAATTTGAGAATAGTCATCCACCCGGACGGCATTCTTTGGAGCATCTGAGTGAAAGGTCAGACGCCGCCCGGTCAAATAACCGATCCCTGTATAAGTCTTGCCCACGATGTAATGATGAAACTTACGATTATATAGAATGCCTCACGCTTGGAGCCTGCTTTCCCTGCGATCGCCTTCCAATTTCCAGGTTCGGGACTGTCCATTCGGCCACTTTCCCATCCCCTTGTCTCCAGTGGTTCCCTATGTACTGCCCGGCGCTTGTACCGCGTCTCCGACTGGACTAAAGTCAATGCACGTTCTGCTTTTGGAGGTTTCATGAAAAAGTGGATGTTACTGCCCTGCACGTTGCTGGCGACCGTGCTCGCCGCACAGACGAATACTCCAGTTCCCGCAGGCACCGCCCTGATGGTTCGCCTCGATACGACCTTGGCCACATTCAGCAATAAGGCCGGCGATCCGTTCCGCGGCAGCATCAGCCAACCCGTGGTCATCAATGGGCAGACCGTAATTCCCGCGGGCGCCACAGTCGAAGGACGCGTCACGAAAGTGAGCGAACCGCGCCGCATATCCGGCAAGCCGACCATCGGAATTCTTCCCGAGGCCGTGATCATGCCTAACGGCGAGCGCTACTATCTGGACGCGACTCTCACCGACACGAGTATCAAAGGCACAGACGTGAGTTCGGAAGGGCAGTTCAAGGGTTCCGCGCACGACCGCCGCGACACCTTGGAGCAAGGCGGCGGTACGGCTGGCGGTATGCTGATCGGCGGACTGGCGGGCGGCCCGGCTGGCGTTCTAGTCGGCGGACTCATCGGTGCCGGCGCGACAACCGGACATTGGCTGGCCAAGCATCGCTCCGCAACCCTGCCCGCGGGCACTGAACTAACCCTGGAGTTGAATCGCCCGCTGAGCATGAATACCAGCGCTCCGCCACCTGCGCCGGCCCCGGCTCCCAGCGGCGGCAGCAATTAAATTTACGGGATCATCAGATGCCGGACGCGAATGCCTCCGGCTTTTTCATTGGAACTACGTCCCGAAAAGCAGTTCCCCCTCGCTCACCAGCTGCAACTCAATCCATCCTTCGAGAGGCAATGAATCTACCGGCAGATGATTCTGCCAAAGGCTGAATCGCAATCGTAACTTACTGGTCGCAGCCGAGCCTGCCACTCCCGGTTTGCGCTCGCCAGTCTGCACATTGCTCGGTGTCGCCAGAAGCCATGACAGTGGCAATTTGAATTCGAAATTGCGGCGCAGAGCGACCTTTACACCATCTTCCGGCTGCGCAGATGAGGCCACCGCCCGCTCGGACGAGCCGTTCTCAATTTTCCAGTCCTTCAGCCCGCCTTGCGTCGCCGACGCGTCGAGGCGAAGAGTCCGGCGCGCACGTGGCTCCCCTGTCGCCCATGACTCCACGTTCACCACGATTTCGAAATCTTCCTCCGGGACCTTTCCCGAAAAATCGAGCCGCCCATAGAGATTGGTAGCGTCGATTCCTGCATACACCGAATCGAGCAGGAATTGCTTGCCATGCATGGCTCCCGCGCGGTGATCGGCCGTGTAAATGGCCGCGCCCATCCACTCGAAATAGCGAATTTTGTCTCCCGCCACGCAGGGATGAATGTACGCCGTCTGCGGCACGAACGAAGGCCGTACCTCCGCCCCGGTAATCGGCTGTGCCAGGAAATCCGGTGGCGTTGCGCCCAGCGCCTGATACACATTCTGAAGATGCTTGCGGTAAAGCTCGTCGAAATCGCGGTCGTTCGCCGAATGATGTTCCGGCCCGTACCACCAATTCCAATCACTGCCTTCCGCAATCAGGAGTTCATCGAACGCGAGCCGGCGCTGCGCCTCGGACGCGCTGGCCGCCGCGCGCGCATAAAACTCCCGCGCGTGATGCAGATAGTCCCACGCCCGGTTATCCTCAGGCGCCCCGATCCACACGTTGAAGTTCGCATTAATCCAGGAGCCCGGCACGAGTGAACCCAGATGGCCAAAATCTTTGTGGCGCGCGATCGCTTCCGAGATCGTCACCGCCTCAATCCCGGGCTCGCGCTGCAGCCCGTCATAAAAGCGCCGCAGGAACTCGCGGCCAGATTTCGGATAGTACTCCCAGGCATTCTCTCCATCGAGAATGATCGAGACAACTGCATCGCGCCCTTTGTCCAATACCGGCCTGGCCGCATCCTTAACACTGTTGATCAGGTGTCGCGCCGCATCGACGGGTGGCATTCCCGAATACACAAATCCGATCAGATCGGAAATTGTGTGATCGCGAAACACCAGATGCATGGCAGTCGAGCCATTTTCGTAACGGTAGATGTTGTAGAGCTTCTCGGCCATCTGCCCGGGAAGCCGGCCTGTGCCATCCCGCGCAAAAAACAGCCCGGTACTTCGCCCAAGAACACCCTCGTCCGTCGCCATCCACTGCACACCGAGGCTGGACGCAATGGCCAGCACCTCTTCGGAAACGCTGCCCTCTGACGGCCAGATGCCTTTCGGGCGCAAGCCAATCACTCTCTCATGGAAGTCGAGGGCGCGCAGCAGTTGCTCGCGAGCATCCTCCGGATGCCGAAATCGATTCTGCGGCAGAGGCAAGCCGGACGTCGAAACTGCCCCCGAATTCGTGTCGCAAAGCAGAGGCAGGATCGGGTGATAAAACGGTGTAGCCGAAATCTCGATGGATCCCCTCTTCGCCGCTTCCCCATGTGCTGGCAGTACCCGTCCGATTAATTCCCGCTCCCGGGTGATAACAAACTTCTGATCCTCAAGTGAGTAGTGATGTCCCTTCCCTACCAGCGCGGCGATGTCTTTCTCTTCAAGAAAAAACTCATCAAACCACGCAATCTGCGAAAGCACCTGCAGATCAGTAAAATCCTGCGGCTGGAAATATCGCTCCGCGCGATCCGGATTGCTTCCCTGCTCGCGAAACCGGTCCCACAATTCTTTGTAGCGCGGATACCGGCCAATTACGTGCTGCGGATTCGCCTGGAACAAATACTGCAACGCAAACCGCCGCTCATTCTGTGACAAATCTTTCGCGGGAGTGGACGCTACCCGCAAGAAGGGATCTTGCGCCGTTCCCGCGGCATAATCCTCTATCTGCACCATCAACGATGGAACAAGATTGAAATTCTGGTGAACGTTGGGAAATTCATCCAGCAGCTTCACCATGCCGTAGTAGTCCTTGAGCGCGTGCAATCGAACCCAAGGCAGACGGTATTCACCCGTGACCAGATCCTTGTAAAACGGCTGGTGCTGATGCCAGAGAAGTATGACTCGCAGGGCGGGCATGAAATGGAATCAGCCAGTCTAGCACGAGAAATTACAGCACCCGGGCCCCATCGATGCCACTCCCACGATCATTTCATGACAACTTTGTGACCGTTTCATCGGCAAGTCATAAATTCTCCAAAGCGCCTGACAATTTTTTACTTGCGCACGACATTCGCTCGCTGCAACAGGTCCACTGTTCTTGACCAGGAGGTTCCAAAATGCAAGACGCCTGGACTAGCATGAAAAAAGCCATCAACCGGCGCTCATTCGTTAAGAAGGGGATCACTGCAGCAGGAATCGCGACCGCCAGTGCCGGATTGCTAACCAACACCACTTCCCTTTTAGCCGAGGACGAAGGGCGCGAGGATCGCACCGGAAGTCTCACCCGGGGAGACGCGGCCCTGCTCCGTTTCGCTGCAGCCGCGGAGATTCTCGAGACCGACTTCTGGATCCAATACAACGAGCTTGGCGGCGTTCAAGACAGCGAAGTCCCTGGCGGCAGCGGAAATCCTGCATACACCGAAGCGCTCAGCCAACTCGACGAGGATATGGCGCAATACATCCACGACAACACCGACGACGAATTCACCCATCAGAATTTCCTCAATGCATATCTCGCCTCGAAGGGAGCCGCGACGGTATCTCTGGAACCCTTTCGCACTCTCCCCGGCAGCACGGCCACCGGTTCAAGCCAAAAAATGCGCTTAACCAATCTGATGCAACTCACTGTCGATACCAGTTGGTGGACGCGTTATCGCAGTGACTCCCACAATCCCGATCTCGATCCGAACTTCGTCTTTCCGCAGGCCGTGCCCAGCTTGGCGGTCGGCCAGCACACTGCAATTCCTCGGACCGACGATGACACCAGCGATCCCAACTTCCTCCAGGCAATTGCCAACACAGCAGGTTTCCACTTCCCCACGATCGAGCAAGGCGGCAACAGCCTATACCCCTCGATGGCGCAGCGTGCCAGCAGTGTCGAGGTCTTGCGCATTCTGATCAGCATTGGCCCCACCGAAACCATGCACTTTCAAACCTGGGCCGACAAAGCAGGCAACGCGCCTCAAGTGAGTGCGGTCGACCCTGTCACCGGGGTTTCAGTTACCTTTCCAGATCTCAACTCTCAGCCCTTTGGCGGCGAGACCTTTCAAACGAATTTGGTCATGCCCGAACCATGCCCGTTCCTCAGCCGCAAGCTTCCCCGCTGCTCCATCATCCGTCCCACCGAGACTCGCGGTGCTGCTATGGCTGTCGTGAAATTCCTAACAGCGATGGGGCTGTTCATCGGCCAATCGCCGCAGTTTTTTCAGCTGATGCACGACCTGGCCGCAGACGCGGATAGAGCCAGGCGCGAACACTGAGGGGTCATTGCTCCTCATCTCTTGGGTCGTCTCAGCCGCTGCCCGCGGGAACGGGCCAGCGGCACTTTTCTTTCAGCCTTTTACCAGCACTTCCGGCTCGGGACGTATATCCGTGCCAACCCGCCGTCCGCTTCTGTAAACTAAATCGCATCCTAAGTGACGACCCCCATGAGCCCGGAAACGACTCTCACCAGCCCGCGCCTTCTCACTGACCAGGATCTCTACCTTTTCAACGAGGGCAGTAACTACCGTATCTACGACAAGATGGGAGCGCATCCCACCATTCACGACGGCACAGCCGGCGCCATTTTCAGTGTATGGGCTCCCAACGCGCGATCCGTATCAGTGGTCGGAAGCTTCAATGGATGGGATCCCAAAACACACCGCCTCAGCCCGCGCGCATCGTCTGGCATTTGGGAAGGCTTTGCTGCGGGCGCAAATCACGGCGATCTCTACAAGTTCCACATCGAATCCAACCGTCACGGCTACCGTGTCGATAAGGCTGATCCTATCGGCCTGCTTCACGAAAAGCCTCCGCGCACTGCGTCTGTCGTGTGGGACCTCAACTACGAGTGGCACGATCAAGACTGGATGCAAAAGCGACACGAGCGCAATTCTCTGCGCGCGCCCCACTCGGTGTATGAAGTCCATCTAGGCTCATGGATGCGTGTCCCGGAAGACCATAATCGTCCTCTCAACTATCGTGAAACCGCGCCGCGCCTCGCCGAATACGTTGGGCAGTTGGGCTTCACCCACGTCGAGTTTTTGCCGGTGATGGAACATCCGTTCTATGGTTCCTGGGGATATCAGACGACCGGTTACTTCGCCCCGACTTCTCGATACGGTACACCGCAGGATTTCATGTACCTGGTGGACTACCTGCACCAGCACGGCATCGCCGTGATTCTGGACTGGGTTCCTTCCCATTTTCCCTCCGATGCACACGGCCTTGCCTACTTCGACGGCACCCACCTCTATGAGCACGCCGACTCGCGCCAGGGATTCCATCCTGACTGGAAGACCCACATCTTCAATTACGGACGCCCCGAAGTGCGCAGCTTCCTCATGTCCAGCGCCATGTTCTGGTTCGACAAATATCACGTAGACGGTCTCCGAGTAGATGCAGTTGCATCCATGTTGTATCTCGACTATTCCCGCAAACAGGGTGAGTGGATTCCGAACAAGTTTGGCGGCCGCGAAAATCTCGATGCCATCGATTTTCTCCGCCGCTTTAATCAGGAAGCCTTCAAAGAGCATCCTGATATTCAGACCACCGCCGAAGAATCAACCTCGTGGCCCATGGTTTCAAAGCCCGTCTATCTTGGCGGCCTCGGCTTTGGCATGAAATGGGACATGGGATGGATGCACGACACCCTCCGTTATTTCCAGAACGATCCTATTCATCGCAAATATCACCACAACGATCTCACCTTCCGGATGCTGTATTCGTTTCAG
>Ga0207702_10000716_pt1 | contig 35620 bp, 33 predicted proteins | sample KBSCornC62_FD_184302 | JGI IMG/M metagenome (GOLD analysis project Ga0207702, IMG submission 184302) | Corn rhizosphere microbial communities from Kellogg Biological Station, Michigan, USA - KBS Corn C6-2 (SPAdes) (version 2) | ecosystem: Host-associated > Plants > Roots > Rhizosphere > Soil ... | reverse complement strand
GCGACATCGGCGTCCGTGCCGGCATCGATCCGTCGATGATCATCCGCTATTTCGGCAGCAAGGACGCTTTGTTCGCGCAGGTCGCCGCGCCTGATCTGCACCTGCCGGACCTCGGCGCGATCGCCTCGGCGGTGATCGGCGAGACGTTGGTGCGCCATTTCCTCGATCTTTGGGAAGGCGACGGGGTAGGTGGCGGGATGCCGGTGCTGCTACGCTCGGCGGCATCGAATGACAAAGCGGCCGAGCAACTGCGCAGGATGTTTCTGACGCAGGTCTTCCCCGCCGTCGCTCGCGCCGGCCCGCCTGAGACGGCGGCGATGCGCGCTGGGCTGGTCGCGAGCCAACTGCTCGGTCTTGCGCTGACGCGCTACGTGCTGATGGTGCCGCCGGTAGTAGTGATGCCGCCTGAGTTCATCGTCCGCACGATTGGCGCAACGATCCAGCGTTATGCATCGGGCGAAGGCTTGGTCACGAACGAGCTTGGGCAGGAGGTATGACCTGTTAGTCTACGTGAGCGTCCGCTTTCGAGAGCATCGCAAACTTCAGCCAATGGTAAAACTGCCGCGTTGCTGACGGTTCGCATTGACCGGTCCGATCGGCAGCTTCCGACATGACAAGACGCTCACCGGTGCAGAATGAACGGCAAAACCTGGTCGAAAGTCGCCGATGTGATGCGATCTAGCGGGTAGTTGCCTCATGGCCTGCTGGCGCGTGGTGGTTGGCCACTTCGAGCCGGTCTTTGTGTATAGGGAAAGCGCTAGGGCTATCTCCAATCGAACCGCACTGCATGATTTTTTAATGAGAATCGTTGCAGAATGCGCCCCAGGCGCTTATCTGGGGCGCAGGAGATTTGACATGTCGGCCCTCAGCGATCTCAAGCGCCACCTGCGCCCCGGACAGGTTTACCGCCGCAAGGATCTTGCGCGCTGGTCCAACGCGGTCGATCGTCATGTCCGGCAACTGGTGGACGAAGGGCGGCTCGAAAAGGTTTCAGCCGGTGTCTACATGGCACCGCGTCAAACCAGGTTCGGGGCGGCGCCGGCCAAGCCTGAAAAGCTCGTCGAGACATTTCTCGGCGACAACCGTTTTCTGATGGTCTCGCCAAATGCGTTCAACGGGCTCGGGGTCGGTACGACGCAGCTCTACAACGAGCCGGTCGTTTACAATCGCAAGCGGCACGGGAAGTTCACCCTCGACGGGCGTATCTATGATTTCCGGATGCGGCCGTCGGTACCCAAGCGGCTATCCAAGGAAGTCCTTCTGGTCGATCTGCTGCACAATCTCGATCGGCTGCCGGAAGACAAATCGGCAGTGCTTCCGCGCGCGCTCGAGCGGGCGAAGGAAATGAACCGTTCGCGTCTCGCCAAGGCCGTCCAGGACTTTGGCTCCGCGCGGGCTGAACGCTTGCTGGCGCCTCTTCTCGAGCGAGCCTGAAGGCGCACGAGATGCTGCTGCACGATCACGAGGATTTCGACGATCTCCTTGCAGTCGTCTCACGCGAGCAGGCGATCGATCCGGGTTTGGTCGAGAAAGATTATTGGATCATGCACGCCCTCTGGGGCTTGCAGCAGTTGGGCTTCCGCTTTGAACTCAAGGGCGGAACGTCGCTGTCGAAAGGGCATGGTCTCATCCATCGCTTTTCCGAGGACATAGACATCCTGATTCACCCCGGCCTGGACGATCTGCCAACCGGCAAGAACCAGAATAAGCCTGCCCATATAGAGGCACGCCGTACGTTCTATGCCGGCCTGTCGGTCAAGATCACGATCGCTGGCATAAATGAGGTCGAGCGCGACGTAACATTCGATGACCAGCGCATGCGCAGTGCAGGCATCCGCCTGCATTATACTCCCCGCAACCCGCTACCGGAGGGCGTCAAGGATGGGATTTTGCTGGAGGCTGGTTTCGATCAGGTGGCACCCAATCGGCCATGCCTGATCAGTTCGTGGGCCTATGACAAGGCGGCGGCGAGTGATCTTCCTGACCTCACCGACAACCGGGCGTTCGACGTACCTTGCTACGAACCCGGCTACACACTGGTCGAGAAGCTTCAGACGATCTCGACGAAGTTTAGGCGGCACCTTGAGGATGGCAGCGTGCCGCAGAACTTCCTCCGCCACTATTACGACGTCTACTGCCTCCTCGGCGATCCCGACGTTCAGGCGTTCATCGGCACCGAAGCCTATGCAGCCCATAAGGATGCGCGCTTCCCGGCTGCAGATAACAAGGTGATCGCCGAAAATCCCGCATTCGATCTTTCAGACCAAACCACACGGGATCGCTTCGCACATGCCTATGCCGCCACGTCTGCGCTCTATTATCGCGGGCAACCCAGCCTCGACGATATCCTCCGGCGCATCCAGGAGTATGCGGATCGTTTGTAGGAGATGACCGTGCGCCAGCAACAAGCAGACACTGCGAAAGGGGTTGGATCGGAGGCCTGCGCGACAGTCGAATCACGGTGGAGCCGGTCAGCTGGCGGCCAAAAAACATGCGAAGGGACTCGAACCTCACGATCAAAATGTTGTAGGGTATCGACGAGGGTATCGGCTGACAGCTACCCAGAAATATGATTATATTTCAACTCACTAGATCGGTTTTCGAGTCCTCTTCTGCTTGGAATCCGGGGGCGTCCGCTGGCGTTCGGGTAGGTCCAGCTAGAGACAGTCTACGCGCTCAATTCGAATGTGAAAGTCTCGTCCCGCGTTCCCGAAGCCGACCATTTTGTTGACGTGTCGGAGTGTGCTGAGCGGCGGGACTTGGAAGCCGTCGTTTGCGGGATCGCCGGGACCGCCAGGTTTCGGTTAAACCTGCCTCTCGGCGGCGAGACGGTTATCGCCCGCTGAACTGCCTGATCTCTGTGATCACAAACTCAACGGTGAAGGCGATGTCATGGGAGGCAGGCTATCTGCGCCGCATGAATATCGGTTCATATTTCCGCCTGGAAGGCGTTCTTGTCGCAGGAGCGGTCAGTCTCTACGTGCAGGCGCGAAACGGCGCGCTATGGGAAGTCGGCCGTCTTAAAAATGTCGCTCATCTGCTTCAGTCGAACGTGGTGGTCGAAGGCATCAGGACCGGCGCGGAAGCAATCGCGGTCAACTGGATTGAGGCGAACGGGCCGTTTCAACGAAACCTTTCTTCGGCCGCCATGTAGCCGTATCGCTCAGTGCCGCCGCAGCGTCCGCCTGACCTCGGCGGTGATCGTGTAGACCGCCTCCCGCCCAGCACCGCGATTGGGATGATCGACGCGGTAGCCCTGATAATGCCGGCGCAATAGGCCCGCCTTTACCAGATCCGAAACCGCGCGGCTGACGCTGGTCCGGCCGGAACGGATGATCCGCTCCTTAATTTGCGCCTCGCATTCCCGCTCCAGTTCGGCTGGTTCGGCACCATGCTGCGCCTTGCCCAGAACCTCGCCGCGCACAGCCTCAATCATAGCAATGCGCCGACAATCTCGCTTCGCCAGCGGAGCCAAAGCCTGGCAGAGCCAATCGCGAACGGGCACCCTCCCCTCCTCCGTCCTGACATACGGTCCGAGGCTTCCATTTAGCCCTGCTTCCCGAGCGATCAATTCCAGCACGAGGAGCGCGTAGCGCGGCCGGCGCGTGACGGCGGCAATCCGATCGACCAATTCCGGCTGCGTCGCACTCGCTGGGACCGCAGCCGATCGTACCGGCTTCTTCGCGGACGGTAGCGGTTGCTCAAAAAGGTCAGCCTGATAGAACATATCAGGAATCTAGCAGATGATGAGTCGCTGTGAATCCCCTTTTCTGCGCCGGCGGCAGATAAAACCCATGTGTCTCACCCGGAGCCGGAAAATTCTTATTACCTTTGTCATATGTTCTTTTCTTCCCGGCCCGGCACAGCCACAAAAAAAGGCCTACAAGGGCCAGGGGAATCATGAAAATCAATCTTGTTGCGGCCGCCATTGGCTTGGCCGGCGTCGTGTCTGCCGCCTCTGCCCATGAGCCGCATGGCAGCACAGTTGCTGCATCCTCAAAGGCAGAAGCGGCATATACAGAATTGCTTGTCACAGGGGAGAAGCTTGGCCGATCCCTGCAGAATACACCCGCCAGCGTCGCCGTCACGACGGCGCAATCCATTGAACAGCAAGCCATGGTCTCGGCCTATGACGTCATGGACCGTACGCCCAATGTCGTAACGGACGGAAGCCGGACAACCTTCTCGATCCGCGGCGTCGACGCATTCAATGTATCTGGTGCCGGTGAGGGCGCACTGGCGAGCCTATATCTGGATGGAACGGCCATTCCCCGCCTCGCCCTTGCGTCAGGCCCTCTCGACCTGTTCGATGTGGCGCAGATCGAGATGCTCCGAGGCCCGCAATCGACTCTCCAGGGACGCAATGCACTCGCCGGCGCGATCATCATCAACACCGCGGATCCGACCTTTGACTGGACTGGCACAGCCCGCCTGCGGCTTACGGACAGGGACGGTCAACGAAGGCTCGGAATCGCATTTGGCGGACCTGTTGCGCAGGACCAGCTTGCATTCCGGCTCGCGGGCGAAGCCTCAAAGACGTCTGGTCTGATTCGGAACTCAACATCCGGCAGCGATGGAGATCCACAGCGTTCGCGCACATTCCGGGGAAAACTGCTGCTCGAACCGCGGGCTATACCGGGCCTGCGTCTCCTGGGCGCAATCCTGTATGACCGGCATCAGCGGGGTACCTTCTATACCGAACTCGATCCACCCTATGATCCGCGGGCACGGACCACGACCTCGGATATCGAGGACCGAAAGGGTGTCACCAGTAACATCGCGACGCTCCTGGTAGAACAGGAGACCGGTGCCGAGACCGCTCTCAAATTCATAACCAGTTACAGTCGCATCCGCTTCCGTTCACTTTCGGACGCCGATCGGACGAGCATTCCGGGACAGCTCAGTCAAATCGACGATCTCACCCGCTCCTTTCAGGAAGAGGTCCGCTTCACCTTTCGCAAAAGCTGGATCGAAGGGCTCTTGGGCGCATATTATCTTGGGGAACACCGCTCCTATGCCTATAGTGCCAGCCAGAGCCTCAGTCTCGTCAGCCTTGGGATCGCTCGCCAGTTGCAGGCAGCTGGCCTGGCGCCAGCGACAGCAGCGGCTGTCCTCAATTTATATGGTGGCGCCCTACCCATACGCAATGCGCTCTTTCAGCCAAGGCAGACCCACAATTATGCAGGCTTCGCTGATCTGTCATTCCCCTTCGGCCACAAGCTGCATCTGCGCTTTGGCCTGCGCTATGAGCTCGAGACACGACAGCAGAGCGCGGTCCAGGGCGTGGCAATCGATCAATCGCTGCCGGATCCTGAAACGCTGCCAGAGTCCGCCCTTCGTCCCATCGTACGCCAGTTGAACGGCCTTCTCGTCCATCTCGTCGAAGGCGCCAACAACGCCGAACCGGCACAGCACGCACGCTATCGAGCCTGGCTTCCCAAGCTGGGCATCAGCTATGATCTGGCTCCGAACGTGACATTAAGCCTGACAGCGCAGCGTGGTTACCGGGCCGGCGGCTCGAGCTTCAACGAGCAGCGCGCGGAGAGTTATGAATTCGCGCCAGAGCACAGCATGACCTATGAATGGGCCCTCCGGTCATTGTGGTGGGGAAACCGGCTTGCGCTCAACGCCAATGTTTACAGGACAGACTGGAACGACCAGCAGGTCCTGATCCAACTGACCCCTGGAGCGCTTTACGACACTCGGGTGGTGAACGCAGGCAGATCCAGACTCCAGGGTTTCGAGATCGAATCCCATGCCAGGGTCAATCGAACGCTCGCGCTGTACGCCGGGCTTGGCTTTGGCAGTGCCCGGTTCCGCAGCTCCGCCCTCGCCCAAGGCAGTCCTTCCGAGAGCCTGGATGGCAAAGCGTTCCCGCATGCGCCGCGTTGGACGCTTTCGGCCGGTACGACCTTCTCCCATCCGGAAGGCTGGTTCGCAAACGTCAACGCCAATCATCGCAGCGCCTATTACCAGAACGTCCTGGACGAGAGCGAGCGCGACATAGCGGCTCGGACCATCGTCAATGCGAAACTCGGCTGGCAAGGCAGGCATACAGGCGCCTTCCTCACTGCGACAAATATTTTCAACGTGCAGAAGACCAACCAGTTCTTCGTCGATGTCGATGGCCGCAAGCGTGGCACTCTCAACGAACCGCGCATATTGGGCATCTCCCTCGAACGCCGCTTGTGAGGAATGCCGATCCGGAGCCCTGCAGCAAAGCAAGGCAACCCGTCATCGTGCAGGCCGCAAACTTTTCCTGCCCTCCCCGGACAACGACCTGCTCTCATTTTTTTCCGTGAATTATCTCTACACAGCCTAGGAAATTTCCGCCACAGACATGGTTAATGATTGAGGTTCTCGGGAGGCGTATGTTGGATGATCGGATCGCCAGATTATCCGATATGCAAAAGCGCTGCCTTCGCTTGGCAGCGGAAGGACGAAGTTCGAAGGAGATCGCGCCGCTGGTGGGTTTGACCCATCAGACGGTCGATCAGTATCTTTATCGTGCCCGCATCATTCTGAATGCGGAGAACCGACGCGAAGCAGCGCGGATCTTCGCGGAAATCGACAGCGCCGTTCCGTTCAAACAATTTGAATTAAAGCCGAACGACGTTGAAATCCCTCAAGTTGATGGCACTCCTGAGGAACCGGTCGAGCAGCGACAGGCGCAGCCCAAGCCACTCGGCCTTCCCCCCATCGGAGGCCCTCCCAATGACCTGACACATGCTCAGCGCCTTCTTGCGATCGGCAAGATCGCGCTCTTTCTTACGATTATCGTTCTTTCGGTGATCATCCTCTTTGCGGCAGCCCTCGACGCCCTGTCGAGGTAACGCTCCGCTCCACGGCAACCTGATCTTACAGACGCGCAGCCTGAGGTTGCGCGAAGGAGACCCCATGACCGATTTCAACCCGCAGCAGGCTCGCAAGATCGTGACCGACCTGGGTCGCACGCAACTTCTGATCGACGGCGCGCTCAAGAAATTCTCCATGCTGACGACTGATGTGATCGACGCCTTTTCCGACGCGAAGCTGAGCGATGCGGCCGGCCAGCCTGCCCTTGAGGAACTGGCCGAAGGCTTCAAGACCTTCGTGGAAGGGCGCCGCAATTTCGTGAACGCCCACAAGATGCTTATCGACATGAAGCAGGATTCAAACCTCCGCGCCGTCGAGATCGGCTGTGATCCGGGACCGCTGTGCCCATGGATCGCGCCCGAGTCGAAGCTGGAATTGGTTGCCTGAACACGCCTCTGGTGCTTTGGCCGTCTTGCGAAACATGGAAGACGGCCAAGGTTCATGCTTTTGATCTTGTATTGGATTATGACGCTATGCTGCTGTCTATATGCCACGAGCGCAGGCGGTACAGTGGGCCGCATCGGCGCGGGTATCATCATATTCAAGACAGTTGCGGGATTTTGCACCTCCATCCTCGACCAAAGCTGGAGTCATACGCTTTACCCTGTGCTGGCAGTGGATGCGACATGCCTCGGGGCGTTCGTCATTCTGGGCCTGCAGAGCGATCGGAACTGGCCTCTTTGGACGAGCGGCTGCGCGCTCGCGGCGGTTGCGGTTCATCTTGGTTCGATCTCCAAGGTCGGGATCGATCCCAAGATCTATCACGGACTGAGGAGCCTATGGGCTTTTCCCATGCAGCTCTTCATGGTGCGAGGAATTGTGCTGGACAGCCGCTATCGGCGTTCCTGCGAGAAAATGGCCGCCAAACTCCGGAACTGGCCCTGACCTCCTATCTGGAAGCCCACATGGCCACGCTGGCCAAGGAACAGGTGCGCGTTCTGTTCTTCAATGCTGGCGGCGACGCCATAGCCGATGAACGCATTTGGCCGGGCACGGCCACATATGTGGATCTCTCACCGGGCGAGCTTGTGCGGCATGCCATAGCTTGCGGCTCGCCAGCACTCCTCCTCGCCCATAATCACCCCTCAGGTCTCCCTCAGCCCAGCAAGGCGGACGTGGAGTTCACGCGAAGGCTGGTCAGACTCTGCAAGGAACTGCAGATCAGGGTCCATGATCATATTATCGTTTCGCGAAACGGCTCGTTCAGCTTTCGGGAACTGGGATATATGTAGCTTCGTCGTGACGATCATCCACGTTCAGATATGGCCCTAAAACGCATGAGAGGAATTCCGGACGTTCAACCAGCCTGAAGTATGAGTCATTGGCCATGGTGAAAAGCGAAGGTTACATCAGGGAATTTGCGGAAAGATGTTTTTGAACTAACGTAAGGCAAGTCTGGGGCAGCAGCTAGCAAGATATGATGATGGAAAACGTTCGGGTGTTATTGGAAAAGAAGATTGCAGAGTGCAACACGACCTATTCTGATCTTTCCCGTCTCATCGGCAAAAACCCGGGCTATATTCAGCAGTTCATCAAACGCGGAACGCCGCGACAACTGAATGAGCAGGATCGCCGAGCGATTGCGCGGTTTCTTAAGATATCCGAGCATCTGCTCAGCGGATTTCCGCTGGCCGAGGCGGCGCCCCCTCCCCGTCAGGCTGTATCCATTGCCGTGCCCAAATTATGTCTGGGAGCCTCGGCGGGAGCAGGTACACTCGATACTGAGGAGTGCGCATCGGAGAGCGTAGCAATCGACAGCCGGTGGCTGCAGGAAATCGGCGTTCAGCCGCCCCATGTCTCGATCATCCGGGTTGATGGTGAATCCATGACGCCAACCCTCAACCACGGTGACGACATCATGGTTGATCACAGGGATAATATGAACCGTCTGCGCGATGGCATCTATGTATTACGCCTGGACGGCGTCCTCCTTGTGAAACGCGTTGCCACGGGGATGCGACGCGGCGAGTTCAGCATCTTAAGTGACAACAATCTCTATCCGAGCTGGATGAATGTGGATCCAGCGCTCGTTACTATCGTGGGTCGCGTGGTTTGGTCAGGGCGTATCCATCGCTGAATTGCTGTTGCAACCTCGCCGGAACCACCGGAAAATCGGCGATCAGATCGAGAAGATCAATGGGTGGTATCGCCGCCTGTCCTGGCAATGCGTTGATGGCAGCGCCCAGATGCGCCGCTGCCAGAGAAAAGCCCAGTTCGTCAAGCATCCCAAGACATTGATTGAGAATTCTGGCGATGTCCGCAACATGCTGGTCGTTGATGGCGCCACAGCGCGCCTCTCGCGGCTGTACAGCGGAACTCTGAGCCTTTTCTGTCATATTGCCTTCCCAGTTGAATAGCAGCCGCTACTCCTGATGCTGGCAAACGTGAAATTATTCCGAATCCGGAATGGCTGAATTGTCCGTCGTCAGAACATTCAGCACAACTCGCGGCGTAAATTAGCGGAGTGCGGGGGCGTCGTCTGGGGGTTGATGTTAGGCGGCGCGTTTCCGGCGCATCGTGGTGACGGATACCGACAGGGACGCGATGGTTGCACGATGGCATCAAGGTCGGCGCCTTGTCATGCATGGGTTCAGATACATGCGAGACAGTGATTTCATCGTTCCTCGCTCAGTTGCGCGGCAATGATATCGCGCAGTACGTTCTTCTGGACCTTCCCCGTCACGGTCATAGGAAATTCGCCCATGAATCGAATATATCGCGGCACTTTGTATTGAGCAATCTGACCGCGACAAAAGGCAATGACGTCCGATTCACTAATATTTTTGCCGGCGCGGACGCGGACACAAGCGCAGACTTCTTCCCCAAATCGATCGTCCGGAACACCGATGACTTGCACGTCCTCGATCGAATCATGGCGGAAAAGAAATTCCTCTATCTCACGAGGATAGATATTTTCGCCACCCCGAATAATCATGTCCTTGGCCCGGCCAACCACTCGACCATAGCCTTCGTCATCAATCACGGCGAGATCCCCCGTGTACATCCAGCCGTCGGCAAGCGTATCATGGCGCATAGATCCGCTGGTCGGGTAAGATCACGCCGACATCGGTCGCATAGGCGTCCCATTGTGCGACCAGTTGGCCCAACCACTCAGGCTGTTCCTTGCTCAGGTCATGGGTTTCGCCTGGATCGTCGGACAAGTTGAAAAGATGCCATTGCCCATCGCCGGTATCGGTGATTTTCCAATCACCCTGGCGAATGGCGCGCGATCCGAATAATTCAGTGCCTATGGCGTCGCTGGCCGCATAGACATGGTCCGCCTTGCCCGTCAGATAGGGTACCCAACTCTTGCCCCGGATGGATTCCACCCTGCGGCCTGCGAACTGGCCCTTGGGATCAGCGATCCCGGCCAGGTCCAGCAACGTAGGGGTGACGTCCATCACCGATCCGAACACTGGGGCTATACCGGCCTGTCTCTGCGCGCCGGGATAATGGATGAAGGCAATGGCGCGCGTTCCGCCTTCGGTCGCATAGGCCTTGTAGAGCCAGGAAGGTGCAGTGGCCGCCTGCGCCCAGCCAGGACCATAGGCGATATAGGAATTGGCATTGCCACGATTGGCCAAACTATTGTCCGACGCGGCGAGCCTGTCCTTCATGCCTTTGAGCTGCGTGGCTTCCAGATCCATGCCTTCCGCCCCATTGTCGGCGGTGAAGAGGATGACGGTGTTGTTATAGACGCCCTGGCGCTTGAGTTCGGCAATGACCCGACCGACATTCTGGTCGAGCCGGTCGACCATGGCGGCGTAGATTTCCATGTCGCGGGCGGCGGCCTGTTTCTGTGCTGGGGTCAGGTCGTCCCAGCGCGCTTTATATGTCGGCTCATGGGCCGGCTTGTTCGGATCCATAAGGCCAAGTTCCGCCTGCCGTTTCAGCCGCGCTGCCCGCAACGCCTCGAACCCGGCGTCATAGCGGCCCTTATATCGGGCAATGTCCGGCTGGCGGGCCTGCAACGGCCAGTGCGGGGCAGTGAAGGTAAGATAGGCGAAAAAGGGCTTCTTCCCCTCCTTGCCGTGCGCGGTGGTGCGCAACTGGTCGATCAGCTTGGTCGCGAAACTGTCGGAGGAATAGAAGTCGGCGGGCAGCCTGCTCAAGGTTCGACCATCTTCGCGATAGGTGGCACCCGGCCTGGACGGATCGGTCGTCAGGTCGGTCCCAAAATGATTATGCGCCCCCTGCAACATCACGAAACTATGCTGGAACCCGCGCGCGCTGGGATCCTGTTGTGGCGTCAGGCCAAGATGCCATTTGCCCGATTGCAGCGTGCGATAGCCATTGGCCGACAGCAATTCGGCGAGCGGCGCGACATTGGGGCTGAGAGTGCCTTCATGCCCTGGCTTGCCCTTCTGATTGGGGGCGACCAGTTCGGCCATGGTGCCAAGGCCTGCACGATGATTGTCCGTGCCCGACAACAGCATGGACCGGGTGGGCGAACAGGTCGGTGCCGTGTGCCAGTCGGTCAGGCGCAGGCCCGACAGCGCCAGCGCATCCAGATTGGGCGTCGCAATTTCTCCGCCAAAGGCACCCAGATCGGAATAGCCAAGGTCATCGGCGACGATGACCAGGAAATTGGGGCGCTTGTCCGGCGCGGCCTGCGCAGGGAGGGCGGCGACACTGGTGGCAAGGCTGATCGCCAACGCCAGCAAACGGGGAATTTTGGGCATCAGGCACGGTCTTTCACGATAAAGGAGCCGTGCCGCCGGGCAAGGACGGCACGGCCCAGGTCGGCCGGTTTGGGTCGGGGGAGAACCGGCTTATTCGGCAGCTTCCAGCACCGGCTGGACTTCCTGCTTGGTCGTGCGGCTGCGACGGCCGTCAATTGCCACCGGCACGTTACCCGCGATCGTGGCGCGACGCAGCGTGCGGCGTTGCAGGCCGAAATCGGCGATCGCGCGATGTTGCGTGGCGCGATTATCCCAGATCGCGACATCGCCTGCTCGCCAGCGCCAGCGGACGGTGTTTTCAGGCAGGGTGATATGGTCCTGAAGAATGCCGAACAACCGCTGCGAATCCGCGGAGTTCAACCCCACGAAATTCTTGACGAAGTGACCCAGAAGCAGGGACCGTTCGCCGGTTTCCGGATGGACGCGGACCACCGGATGCTCGGTTTCATAAACGGTCGAGGCGAAGATGCGGCTATATTCCTCCGCCCGCTTTGCGTCCTTGATGCTCAGCGCAGCGGCATAATCATATTTGTTGCTGTGGACGGCCCACAGACCGTCAACCAGTGTCTTGAGCGCTTCGGGCAAGCCTTCATAGGCGCTGGCCCCGTTGGCCCAGAGCGTATCCCCGCCTGCCGCCGGAATGGTAATGGCGCGCAGGATCGATGCGGCCGGATAGGCGTCGACAAAGGTGACATCGGTGTGCCAACTCGACGCGGCATAGCCTTCCTTCGAATCCAGTTCGAGCAGGTAGCGCGATCCGTCAGCCACTGGCACGGTGGGATGCGCGACCGGATCGCCCAGCAGCCCGGCAAAGGCTTCGTGGCGGGCATCATCCAGTTCCGCCTGGTCGCGGAAGAACAACACCTTGTGCCGGGCGAGTGCGGTGCGGATCGCGGCGATCGTGTCGCCATCCAGATCGCCGGACAAGGCGATGCCGCGCACTTCCGCGCCGATGCGGCCGGCGACGGGCACGATGTCCAGCGGACTGGTGGGGTCTGCGGCATTGACGAAGCTGGCAAGAATATTGGTCATGTCAAATCTCCTGATAATTTTGGGGGTGAGCCTGGTTGGGGAGGCGTGGTGGATCGGTCTGGTGCGCCATGATGGTTCACCCTATTCCGCCGGGACCAGCGCGGCGTCGCGCCGGGCCAGTGTTTCGCGGACTTGCGCATGGGTGGCTTCATCCAGCGGGAAACCATGGATCAGCGCAGCGGACAAAGCGTGGGCGATTGCCGGGCCGAGCGCGAATACCAGCAACAGGCCGCGCAGCGCCTCCGGGCTGTTGGCACCCTTGGGATCGAAGCCGAACCAGGCAACCAGCGGCAGGGCAATGCCGACGGCGATTGCGGTCCCCGCCTTTACCGAGAGGCTGAAGGCGGAAAAGAACAGAGCAGTGCGATCATGCCCGGTTTCCAGCCTGTGCCGGTCGGCGACGTCGGCGACCATCGAACGGAGCATGAGATTGCCCGACCCTTGGGCAAACCCTTGGGCAATGGCCAGGCCCAGCAGGAGCGCAAGGGCATCGGGCGTGACCAGCAGCAGCCCCAGGTTGATCGCAACCTGCACGATCTCGCCCGACACCGCTGCGCGATGCTTGCCGATGCGGTAGCCGATCTGCGCCCAGATCGGGCCGGCGGCGATGCCGAAGATGAATTGCAGCAGGAACAGCCCGCTCGCCCATTGCGGTAACCCCATGTAGAAAGTGACGAAGAAAACGATGAGTACGCTGCGAATGCCCTGTCCCGTCGTCACCGCCAGGTCGGACGCAAGGACGCGCAGCAGCAGCTTGTCACTGAACACCACCGCAGCGGCTCGGGCGAAGGACAGGCGCACGGGGGACTGGAGCGGTGCCGGGGCTTCGGGGAAGGCACGCAGCACGAGCGGCAGGGCGATGAGGAGGCTGGTCAGCACTACCATCCCCATGGCGGCCAGTTTCAGCGTGCCATTATGCGGCTGCCACTGGTCGATGATCGTAGGCAGTACCAGCACCAGCAGCAATGCCGCCGATCCCGCGACCGTCTGATAGGTCACGATGCGGGTCCGCTCATGATAGTGCCCCGAAATCTCGCCGGACCAGGCAAGATAGGGGATCTGGATCATCGACCAGCCCAGATACAGGATGAATAGCGCAGCGGCGAGATAGAGTGGCGTCACGGCAACGAACGGGAAGAACAGGGCAATCGCGGCGATCCCGAACACCAGCCCGCCAGTCGCGATCCAGGGACGGCGACGACCAAAGCGACTGCGAGTGCGATCGCTCAAACTGCCGATCAGCGGATCGGCCAGCGCCCCCCACAAGCGTTCGGCCAGGAAGATCGTCCCGATCATCGCCAGCGATAGGCCGAATTGCTGCGCATAGATGGCGGGCAGATAGACCGTCAGCGGCATTTGCGCGGCGTAGATCGGCACCGCCAGCGATGCGAAACCGGCCAGGCGCACGCCATTGAGTTCGCGCGGCTTGCCCTGATCCGAGGCGCCGCCGGTATGGATCGATTGCAGGATGGGGCGGGAAAAAAGCGTGGCCATGACTAGACCTCATATTTTCGTGCGAAGGGTGATGCCGATCGTGCGGGGATCGCCCACCTGGCCGGTGATCAGGCCTGTGTTGGCCGGGCTGAGCGTGACGAAGTAATTTTTGTCGGTCAGGTTGCGTGCCCAGACGGACAAGTCCCAGATCCCGTCATCGGATCGCAGTCCGACGCGCGCGTTGAGCAGGCCGTAGCCCGGCGCCAACGAGTAGCGGCTGTTGCTGACGGCGGTGTAGATCGAAGAACGGTGCGAAAAATCGCCATGGGCATAAAGTTCGATTGCCCGGCTGCCCCAGTTGCCGATCGGTTGCGCAACGTCCCCGCCCAGCGTCCAGGTGAATTTCGGCACGCCCGCCAGCCGCGCACCGGACAGATCCTGCAACGATCCCAGGTTCAGATTTTCGACCGCCTGCTGCGCGTTCCGGTAATCCAGATAGGTGGCATCGACATAAGCAGCGGAGGCCGACAGGCTTATCAGGCGGGTTGGCGCATAGGCCAGGTCCGCCTCAAATCCGCGCGATCGCACCTTGCCGGCATTGGCGATATATTGGCGGTAGGATACGGTGTTGGCGACCTGCTCGGTGATCGCAGTCTGATAATCGGTGATTTCGGTCCAGTAGCCAGCCAGATTGAGTGTTGCCTTGCGGTCCAGAAACTGCGTCTTGGCACCCAGTTCGAAATGGTTCACCGTTTCGGGCTTCACATTGGGATTGACGCCGGCCGGGATCACCGAAAGGTTCAGGCCACCCGATTTGCCGCCGCGCGAATAGGTGGCGTAGAGCAGGGCGTCCGCCGCGACCTTGTAGGACAGGTTGAGCAAGCCAGACACGTTGGCGTCATCGAAAGACGTGGTGAAGGATGCGACCGGGCCGAACTGGTTACGCAACGCCTGTGCTGTCGCGCGTTCGCTGGCGGACAATGTGGACAGGTCGGCGCCTGACACGACATGCTGCTCAAAGACGCCCGCCTTTTTTTCATAGGTGTAGCGCAGCCCCGCCGTCACTTTGAAGGCGTCGCTGGCGTTCCAGGTGAGCTGGCCGAACGCAGCATAGCTTTTCGTGATCGGTTCGGAATAGCTTTCGACGCCATAATTGGCGATGGCGGCATCCCGGACATTGGCGGCGATGCCAGGCAGATTGTAGAGCGGCGCATCGACCCCGAAGCTGGTCGCCCCATATCCGCGCACGGTCTGCCAGAAATAATAGAGACCCGCGACATAATCGATCGTGCGTTCGCCGGTGGAGGCAAGCCGCAATTCCTGGCTGAACTGGCGCTGGCGATTGGCCTGCTGCGCCTTGGTCAGCACCGACAGGCCGATGGCATCGCTGTCGTTCGCCGGGTCCCAGTCCCACCAGCGATAGGCGGTAACGGATGTCAGCGCGACGCTGCCCAGATCCCAATCGACCTGGCCTGATGCGCCATAGCCGCGCATATTCGCCTGATAATGGGAATTGGCATCGGTTTTGCGCGCGAAGGGATCGAAGGGCAGCGGGGTATATCCGGCACGGGCCACGCGCTGCTCAAAATTGTTCGGCAACGGCGCGCCATTGTCATATTGGCTGTAACTGCCGACCAGCAGGTTGACGCAGCAATTGAGCGTCTGTTTGGAAAAATCGCCGATCAGCTTGATCGATAGCGTATCGGTAGCCATAGCCAGCAACTGGCCGCGCACGCTGAAATTATCGTAGTCGGAGGCCTTTCTACCTGTGCGGACGTTGTCGATGAAGCCGTCGCGATGTGTGTCGGCGATGCTGATCCGCGCGGCGAGCTTGTCCGCGATCAACGGACCCGACAGTGACCCGCGAAGTTGATGATAACCATAATCGCCCAGCGTCGCCTCGCCGGAAAATTCCGTCTCGAAACTGGGCGCGCGGGTCGAGATGTTGATCGCGCCCGCCGTGGTATTCTTGCCGAACAATGTCCCTTGCGGACCGCGCAGGATTTCGATCTGCTGCAAGTCAACCAGATCAAATTGAGACTGGCCGACGCGGCCATAATAGACATTGTCGACATAGGCGCCGACGCCGTTTTCCAGCCCGTCATTGGTCAGCGCTACGTTGCTGCCCAGGCCGCGGATATTGATGTTGGTGTTGCGGGGATTATAGCTGAAAATCTGGAGGCTGGGCACGAGTTGCTGGGTCTGACCGAGCGAGAAATTGCCGGTTGCGGCGAGTTGCTCCGCGCCGACCACGCTGAGCGCGATCGGCACGTCTTGCGCGCTTTCGTCGCGGCGGCGGGCTGTGACCGTGATTGCCCCTGCATCTTCCTCTGCGGCGGCGGTCTCGACCGGCAACACAGATTGAGCCGACGCGCCATACGGCGATATCGTAATCAAAGCAGCGCTCGCCAGCATGGCGTGATGCAGCCCGAAATGCCGCGAGCTAGTGCAAATGAATGTCATGTCTCGTCCCTGATTTTTCTTATTACAATCCGCTCGCCGGATGTGGCGGGACGCGGATGTGGCCGTCGTTGTTGATGATCATGCTGCCGAAGCTGGCGGCCTTTGAGGCATGCGCCTGCGCACCCGGTGCCTGAACGATACAGGCGGCCGATCGCGACCGGCGCCCGTTGAACGACACCAGTGCGCATTGTGGAAGACGTTGGCGAATGGCCCGAAGGAGCGACAGATCGCCGCGCTACAGATCAGGTGGAAAGTTGGTAAGAGCGCATCGTTTCAACCCCATATTCGGAAGGGGGGAACACGATCCCTGGCGTGGACGCCCTGGCACCGTGCGCTTTAGCCGTTGGTATCGCGGAGCAAGCTGCATCCCATCAAAAGCCGCGAGTCTGGTGCTGATGTTGTCATCGGGTACAGCGACCAACCGCAACCCTTTCAAGCAATCTCTACTTATTTCATAGACAGAATTCAGTCATGCAAGTTTTGCTATGTTCACGACAATCTGCTCTATGCTCATCGTAGCTGAAAAGACGTTTCGTATACCCAGCGGCTACCAAAAGTCTCGCCATGTCAGGCTGATGGCGACCCTTTCTGTTCACTCAGCGGCATAATTTCACTCCCCAGGTGCGGACCAGCAGCTATTTCGGCAGAACGTGAGCAACCTACGTCGTTTGGAGTGACGAATTTGATGTCGGCTCAGGCAGCAGCCGGGCGGCTGCCTGAAACCGAAAGAATAATAATAGAGGCATTTCGCCTGGACCGTTCAACGCTCACTCACGATCTCTAAAACCCTACCCCCACCCCGAGGGGCGAAACCGCACCTCACTGGTCACTGGTAATGGCTCCAACATTTGATCCTGACACGACAACGGATGCAGCGATAAGTTCACTTATCGCTGCACTCAGTGTCGCAGCGCCATAGGGTTTTAGCAAAACACGCAGATGCGCTTCTCCTTCCCCGACAAGCTGGTCACTATGCCCTGTCGCGAGGAGGACCGGCAACCCAGGTGTCCGAATGTGCAATTGTCGCGCAAGATCGATGCCGCTCAGTCCCGGCATGACGATATCGGTGAAGACGAGATCGAACGATTGCTCCTGGAGAAGCGCAAGTGCTTCAGTCGCGTCGCTCGCGCACACCGTCTGGCAGCCCAGATCGTCCAGCAGTTGCTCGGCAAATTGGAGAACCTGAATATTATCTTCGACCAGGAGGACCCTGATACCGCGAGGTATGGAGGCCAGTTCGCCTTTATTCTGGATAGCCGCTGGCATCTTGTCGATCTTGGGAAGGATGATGGTGAGGGTAGTGCCCGATCCGACGCGGGAACTTATCTGGGCGATGCCGCCGGCTTGCGCCGCGAAGCCATGGATCTGGGACAAACCCAGTCCGGTTTGGGATCAGCGGCGCAGCGGGATGCGCCCGTACGGCTGGATGATCGAAAGCGCCTGAGCAGAACAGATACGGTATGTCGTAGAGGTCAAGATCATCGGCCAACAGCCCCGCATCTCCCTGACCCAGACGAACATCCAATATAGCCGCCGCTGGCATATGACGGGCGAGTGCCTCCATACCGTCGGACAAGGTGGCGTAGGGACCATCCACCTCATAGTCCGCCTGCTCCAGCATGTCGGCGATCACAACCGCAAGGGCGGGGTCATCCTCCACCAGCAAGATCGGGCGACCCATCGCCTCACTCCAGTCCGAAATGCGCGCGATAGCGATCGAAGCAGCGCGCGCCGCAATGGAGCCGGATCAGCGCCCCTTCCGCCATGGCCTTGGCCCGTCGAGGATCTTCGGCAACGAGCGGACGGATCGCCTCTTCGTTCCAGTCGCGACTATGCTTGATATCGAGCACTGCGTGGAGATCGAAATAGCGGCGCTCCGACCCCGACAGGCCAATCCGACGCAGCCCCATTGCGGTGTGCGCCGACCGGTCGGGCGCGGTAAGTTCGATGACCCCAAGCGCGCCCACACTATGCCAAGCATAGTGGCGCGAAGAGGCCATCGCTGTCATCGCATTCGCCAAAGCCAAACTCTCCCAGACGGTATGTTCGATCTGTGTATCGAGCTGGAGGATATCCACCAGCTGACCCAGCATGGGCCCATGCATACCTTTGGCATTGCCACGCCCCATTTCGTCCCAATAGTTGCGCGCCAGTTCCAGCTTAGCGTGCGGCGGCAGCTTCACCTGCGTCAACGCGACCAGATCGTCAAAACCCGCCTCGCCGGCCGCTTCTTGCGACAGGAACCAACGCAGCTCGTCTCGCCCGGCTCGTTCGGCCAGCCATGGAAAAAGCCGGTCATGCTGTCCTGGGCCACTGGCTTTCAGATTTTCGAACCATGCGACAAAACCATCAGGATCGGTAGGTGCCTCGGCCGCTTCCTCCAGCACCTGACCGCGCAACTCTTCAATGAATGCATGTTCCAGCCGCAACATGTTCCGATCGCGATCGAATTGCGACACGGTCGCCTCCGCAGGGAAGGAAGGCGCCAATCGCCGCCTGTTCCATCGGCTCAATTCTTCCTGAAAATCCTTGCGCAGAAATTGCGATCCATCATATTTGAGCTGGGTAGCCACAGATTGCCTTCCGATTTTAGGTATGGTGAAAAATGCGGGGGGCCGCTGCACGTTCCTGAAAATCACATTAAACAGGATCAAGTCCGGTGATTGGGACCGGCTGATATGCAATTTTGATTTTCTATTGTCTCGCGATCGCGCCGACCCAAGCCGCTTACACCACTGCCTCTAGCTGTTTAGTCCCGGCATTTGATGGTGCATTATTCAACCAGCAATGGAAGGATGCGCTATGGGACAGGTTCTACACCGGAGCGCCCGCACGACAGCGGCGGTCCGTCGAGCGATACAGCATAGTCAAGAGAGCCTGAGGGTCTTGGCCAAGCGCTACGGCATCAACCAGAAGACCGTCGCCAAGTGGAAGAAGCGCACGGCGACGCAAGATTTGCCGACAGGTCCCAAGGATGTTCTCTCGACGATATTGAGCATCGAGGACGAGGCGCTCATCGTCGCGTTCCGCAAGCACACGTTGCTGCCGCTGGATGATTGCCTCTACGCCTTGCAGGCCACCATTCCGCATCTGACGCGCTCATCCCTGCATCGCTACCTGCCACGGCACGGCATCAGCCGACTACCGGAGGTGACCGGCGACAAGGAGCCGAGGTGGCACAGCGCGAAATATTCGTCGCAGGCTTGTGTACAGCTGTCCATGGCCGTCCACCCGTTGTAGCTGTTGAGTGGTAAAAAAGGGCCGTCAATAATGACGACCCTCGGTAACATTACCCGATTAGCGCTGCTGACCGCCTGAACGATCATCGTCGCGGCGCTCCTGTTGACCTTGGCCACCCTGCTGGCGGCGTTCATCGTCCTGCTGATTTTGCTGGCCCGGGTTGCGTTCCTGCTGACCACCTTGTTGCCCGCCACCCTGCTGGGTCCGGCCGGTATCCTGCTGGTTCTGTTGGCCAGGATTCTGGCTCTGGCCACCTTGCTGGTTGCCCATCTGATTATCTTGGTTCTGATTTGCCATTTTAGGATCCTCTCGTGCCGAAATAGCACGTCATTGAAACCCACTGCATCGTAAGACTGTTCCCTACGCGACTTCCCACCAACCTATATCCTGGGCAATTGAGCGCGGCGGTTGTGGCTGTCGACGCGACTTGCGGGCGGGCTAAGCCTTTCATGCCTTGAAAAGCCGCACTCGCGCCGCCCCGTGCGTCGCTTCCATCCGCAAGGGCGCCCCTCCGACCCATAGCCGATCGACGATGATGCCTTTCCACCCAGAAGGCAGGATCACGGGCCGCCGTCCCCAATCCGACGGATCGGCGTCCGAAATCTCGATTCCTGGCAGGCCCAGCAGCATCGTCATCAGCATCCCGCCGATATTCGCCATGAAGGGCCCGGCAGGCACTTTGGAGTCAGGATGATCCTCCCGATATTCCAGACACTGGTGAAACCGGCCCTTGTCATAGGCGGCATAGCCTTCTTCGAACAGCTCGAGCGCCAGTGCCCGGTCCCCGCGCATCGCTGCCCATACTGGATAGAAGGCCGACAGCATCGGCGATCCCACATAGTCCGGCCAACGCGACAGAAAGAAGTCGAGGGTGGCCTTCTCCTGCGGGGCGGTAGCGGGATAGTTCATTGGAAACAGGCCAGCGAGCGGCGACGGGGTCGCCCCCTTGGGCTCATTGATGCGGAACTCCTCATGCGATGCGATGACGCCGTCACCGCGGACCGGCAAATAGAGATTTTGTTCGATGTCCCGCCAGTTGGAAGGTATCTCCGCCCCAATCGACAGGCCGATACGGATTGTCCGGCGCAGCAGATCGTAGGCCGTCATCAGCGTGAAGCTGTCATTGTCAGGTGGCTCAGGCACTTCAGCCGGTCCGGTCGCCCGCAACAGTTCGAAGCCGCGCGTCGTTTGCGTCAGGCGGGATGCCAGCCAATCCGCCACGCCCGACAATATGGGCCAGCCTGTCTCTCGCAGATAGCGCATGTCGCGCTCTGTCTCGGCTTGGAGCGCAAAGGCGCGCGCGACATGCAGCGAGACATGAGCCGCGTGCGTCGCGCCCGATCCGGGTCCGGGCGTCGCTTCCTCGCCTGAACGCGGCGCCGCCTCCCACGGGAAACGCAGTCCATCCTTGTTGTCGAGCATCGCATACATGCGCGCGGCATCGACATGCCGTGCGCGAAAGCCGAGCAGGCTGCGCGCCGCCGTGGGCTGGAGCAGCAACAGGGGCGGAACACAGAAGGCGTCGATGTCCCACATCACATGCCCAAAATAATAATTGTAATTGGGCCAACTCGCGAGCCCGAACATAGAAGTCGCTGCGGGCGATGACCTATGCGCGGAACTGTTGAGATAGAAGAAGCCCGCGTCGATCAGACGTTGATGATGCGCGCTTGCGCCATCGACCACTATCCGACCTTGCCACAATTGCCGCCAGCTTTCCCGATTGAGGTCGCGCAACTGGTCGAAACCCAGCTCTGTACCCTTGGCAAGCCGCCGAGCGGCCTCGTCCATGGGGCGATGATGGACAAGGGAAGGAATGAGGGCGGCGATCTGCTCCAGCCGAACCGTCCTGCCACGCCTCAACTCGACCGAATATTCGGCCCTCAGCGCTCCCGAGCCATGCTTCTCCCAAAAGCAGGGCGCGTCCTTGGCTTCCAGACATTCGCTATGAAAAGCGATGCCACAGCAACTGAACGCGCCCTCTGGCACCCAAAGCATCGCGCCCTCGCCGGGTGCTGCGTGCTCCCCCACCTTCCGCTCATCCGCGCGCCCACGCGAACCCGCCGTCGCGACCCCCGCTCGAAGCCTGATTTTGCAAGGATTATCGGCCGTCAATTCGATACGCTGCAGCACCAGTGTCGGATCGCTGCGGCTGGCAAAGGTCAGGACCTCCGCGCGAAGCGCAACTTCGCCCACATGAAATGTAAATCCGTTGAAAAGCTCCCCGGCGGCGAAATCATATCGCTGGGTCGCATCGCTGATGAGCCAGGGCTGTTCGGTCAACCAAGTCTCCCCGATGCCCATGTCGGCGGCAAGCGGATACGGGACGGGCACGGCAGCCTCGACCGGCTCCTCGACATTCAGGCCCACCACGCCGTTGACGACGGCAGAACCAGTTAGCATCGGAATCTCGCGCATGCGAAGACCCACAAGGCCGTTTGCCACATAAGCCGGCAGGTCGTCGCCCCGAAAGCCGTTAACCGGGTCCGGACTGAGCGGCTCCCATCCCACGGATCACCTCGCTGTGGCTATCACGGACGCGAATCCCGCCTGTCCTTTTCCGGATAATCTTCCGGCTTCACCGTCCCCACATTGGGACGATCCTCCACATCATCCTGCTTCTGGCCGCCGCCCGTCCGGGGGTCTTCCTTCTCCCTTCCCGGCAGTGTGTCGCCCATCGGACCGCGCGGCGTTTCGGTATTTTCCGGCTTATGTTGTCCTTCACGTTCACTCATTGTCTTGCTCCTCTGCTGTGCCGGGCTCGGCCATCTTGCGATGCTGCTCAGCCAGAATGGCCGCGGGCGTAACATGCGCAGCCGCGGCCTGAAGCTTGTTCTTCCAGCCCGACACGATATGCGCCTTGCCGGCCATGAGCGCGTCCCAGCCGTCCTTGGCCACCTTGGCGGGATCGTCCTTTTCGTCGGACCCGACCTTGGTATCCAACATGTCAGCCCGGTCGAAAAATTCGGTCTCGGTGGCTCCCGGCATCAGGTTCGTGATCGTAATGCCCCGGGCGTCCTTGATCTCATTCCGCAATGCATCCGCAAAGCTGTCGATAAACGCCTTTGTCCCGTTATAAACCGCCTGGAAGGAGCCAGGCATGAACCCGGCAATAGAGCCAGTGATCAGCACCTTGCCCTCATTGCGGGCAACCATCGGATGGAGGATCTTTTGCAAGAGATAGAGGGTGCCGGTAATGTTGGTGTCGATCACCCGCCGCCAGTCCGCGACCTCCTGCTCCAGAAAGCCGTGACCAAGGCCCCGCCCGGCATTGGCGCAGAGCAAATCTACCCTGCGCCCCTTCGCTGCGTCGAGCAGTTTCTCGACGCCCTCTATCGTCGCAAGATCGGCCTCCACCGCTTCCACCTCCACGCCATGACAGCGAAAGTCGGTGGCCGATGCCTCGATCAGCGGCTCGTCCGCGACGACCAGCAGGTCATAACCATTTTGCGCGGCAAGATGCGCCAGCTCGAACCCGATGCCCGTGGAGGCGCCTGTGACGACGGCGAACTTAGTGGCTGCCATGGCGGCTCTCCTCTTTCTGGCTGGCGGCCATGCCCGGCTTCAGGACGACCTTGGTCACTTCGTCCTGATGGTCGTGGAACATCCGATATCCCTCCGCCGCCTCTTCCAGAGGAAGGCGGTGGCTGATGAGGAAAGTGGTATCGATCTTCTCTTCCATGATCGCATGGAGCAGGCCGGGCATATAATGCTGCCACCACGATGGGTTCTCCGGCATGACGCACTGCATATAGGCGTCAAAAAGTGGGATCCTGAAGGCTGACTCGATCGGCAGGCGGATCGCGTCACCGGCAGAGCATTATCACGCGGCCCGACCGCGACGAATTCAAACAAGCGTTCAGCATAAAATTTGGCGCGCACCGTTGGGTCAGCAGGCGGTGCAACTGTTATGGCGTTGCTTCTTCCTGGGGGGTGTGCCCGGGCTCAGGACGTCCGCTTGACCTGGCTCGCGCGGCCCGCGTCATAGGTGGCGAGCCATTTGATGCGCACGAGATCGTAGAGGCTCGCGGGCAACATGCCGTAGGCCACAGTGCCGTCCTTGTCGCCGGGCACTGGCCGCAGGTCGGGGCCCGGCCACTGGAATCGATTGGCTTCGGTCAGGACAATCCACGAGCGTGAGTCATCGAGACCGAGGCGCACCTTGGTCCGCGTCGGGATCTCCACCGCAAGGCGGTCGTCAGCCGGCGGCGTGTGAGTGATTGGGAGCGCCGTCACTATCTGCTGGCCGTCCTTGGTCGTCGTGGTGAGCAGGACAGCGCAAGGCCGATCCTTTCTCCCATCTTCGACGCCAGCCTTGGCTTCATGACTCCAGAGAAACGAGCAACGAAATTACGAGACCGGGTACCGGGACTGGAAGCGGCATCAATGATCCCGGGTCTCGTCATCGAACTGGGCGGCCTCGGACGGTACGCGCGCGGCGGCGACGGCAGCGCGGTCGTCATCGTTGAAGTCGCTGAGAGTCATAACTTCGCGATCGCGGCTCTTGAGCCGTTGATACTCGGCGTGTGACATGAGGACCAGGCTGTCATGGCCATGATGGGTGATGGTAAGCGGGGCTTCGAGCGCTTGGCGGCTAATGCGACCGAACGACTTCGATGCCTCGACGGAACTGACAGAATGGGACATATCGATTCTCCTATCCGGAAAATACGTATTTTGGGGAGAAATTTCAAGCACCAATCGATCTGCGTCCGAAGGCACCTCGGCTGGTCACCTAATCCAACGGTAGCGAAGTAGAGATCCGCTCGCGCAAAGGCTGCGGCGGTTTCAAGGACATTCAGATGAACGTCCCGGCCGAAATCCCTTGTGCAACGCTGATCGATCGGTCGTCCAGACTTCGCTGCAGCGCTTCCCGGCCTGGAAAACGCTTTATAACGCCGAGCGCCGGGGCACGGTTGGTATCGGAAGAGAGTTCCTGCTTCATACGCAGAATATGGATCTTCTCGTCAAGTTCGCATAATCCGTCTTCACGTCTCTCACGCACCCTATGAAGCACATTGTCACGTGGGCTGCTCTATCGCATCTTGTCAGGAGGCTTGCGCTCTGGCGATTTCGGACCTTCCTGATCTTTGCTTTGTTGCTCCCTCGCGATCCGCACTCGCTCGACCGCATCCTTCAACACGCGATCAGGCACGGTTTCAATGAATGGTCGATCTTTCAGGAACGTACGAAGCTCCCGCGCAAGATCCTTGTCGCGGCGATCTTCCGAACCATCCAAACGGGCAGCAGCCCCTTCATATTGTTCTTTGATGCTGGCCCAACGCCGCTTCGCCTGAGCAACAAACGCCGGCGGCGTCGCCTTCCCGGTTGCGATAGCCAGGGCTTCCCGAGCCTGTCGCAAATCGGTTTCGGTCGGTTGCCTCGACACACCACGCCGGATTTTCTCCCGCATTTGCGCAAGCGCCATGCTCGTGCCAGCCCTGCCCTGCCCCCGCGTCCAGCGCGGCGTCGCTTCACATTCGACACCGCGGCTGCGTAGGGCTTCAGCGAAGGCCTCCCGAAATTTGAACAGATCCTCCCGCCGGGGATCGAACCGCTTGCCGTCCATGCCCTCGGCCTCAACCGTCATATGCACATGCGGTCGCGGCGTGTCTGTGTGAAGCGCCATCAGATAATCATGATTGTCGCCCAGCATCCGCTCCGCTGTTTCGCGGACGGACTGCCTCACCGTCTCAGGGTCGGTGCCCTCCGGCATCGAAAAGACCATGGACACCGCGGACACCGTCGCGCGCTGGCGCCAATATAAGGTTTCGGACCATTCTTCCGCGAGCTGCTGGACATCCGCTTTATCCGTGAGCAGTTCGCCGTCGCGGGTTTCCAGCGCGATCTCACCCTTACGTCCAATATAGGCGAGGTGAGCACCAAGATGGTCGGCTCCCTTTTTGCGGCCCGTCACCTTCACCAGCACCTCGGGCGCTTTTCGAACGACGCGGGCCAGCACGGGACGGGCATCTGCACGGGGCGCCACCACCTGTCCTATATCCTTGCCGAACCCCTTCTGGTTCAGCAGGCGCTCGGCATATTTGAGATTGGGATCGCCAAACACACGCGGCTTGAAGGTCGGCTTCAGCACGCCCCACAGTTCATCCTCGCGCCCGCCGAACGACATCAGTCAGCGACCTTCCAATAGCTGAGGTCGCCGCGCAGGGCTTCACCCAGAGCGGCGATCTGGTCGTTGACCTCCTGACGCATCTCGATGATGCGCCGAAGCTCGCCTTCGATTTGCAGCCCATTGTCGGCCAGTGCGACCGCGTTGCCGGCACGCGTGGCCTGATTGAGGTTGCGGCCAATGCGCTGCAACTGCTTGCGCACCAGGCCGAGGCTCTCACGGAAGCCCGCGTCGACACTGCCTTTCAGACCAAGATGGCGGCGGGTCAGGGCCTTGACCCACCCTGCCCGATCCGTTCCGCGCTCGGCCGCCCGTGTTTCCAACACCACCATCTCGGCATCGGTCAGGCTGATGGTGACGCGGTTGGTGCTGCGCTCCGCTTGGGGTTGCACAAGTGGCGCATTGCCTGCCTGCGCAAGAACCTGAGCCAGGACGGATCGAAGCAGGGCGCTGCGCCCTCCCCTGCCCGCGGCCAGCGCGTCGAAAGCGTCGAGCGTGGCCCGGTCGAGCCGAAGGGTTAGGTGCGCTTTGCCATCCTGCCACCATCAAAGCAACCTCTCGATCTCTTCCGGGCGGATCGCGCGGCGCACATTGTGGGGATCGGGATAGACCTGCTGCGGTTCGAGCAGCAGCACCCTCTCTTGGGCAGCAACTTCATCCTTGGCGGCGAATATGTCGAAGTTGCCGAAATCCATCAGGAACCAATCCTCTGCAATGCTTCGTCCAAAAACGCCTGCATCGGCGGAAGGGACGATCGGACATCCTTATCGAACCGCCAGACCGGGACGCCGGCCTGCACCGCCTGGCTGTAGTGGGCGCGGTCGGGAAGATACGTGGAAAACAGGTTGCGGCCAATCTTGGCCTTGAGTTCAGCCAGCATCGCCTGCTGGTTTCGGTCATTGGCCTTGACCCGGTTCGCGACCAAACCCGCAACCCGGATCGGCGTCTGGCGGCCGCGCTGATTGACGGTCTGGATCGAGTTCGAAAGTTGCCGGGTGGAATCGGGTCCGAAGGGCCCCAGTTCGACTGGCACGATCAGGTCGTCACAGACCATCAGCGCTGCAAAATTGATCCAGCTCCACGCTGGCGGCGTGTCGATCACGCAATAATCATAGGCCGCCTTCAACGCCGGGAAATTTGCGCGGAAGCAAGTCAGCGCTTTGCCATAATCAGCATCATATTCTCCAGCCATGCGGTTGGAGTAAATGGCGCGCTGCAATCCCTCGGGCGCGGCATAGCCCGGTTCGAATAAGGGCTTGCACGAGCCAAGCTGTTCGAAGTCGCGCAGCGCGGTCGATGCATTGCACTGCCGATCAAGGTCCAGCACCAGAACACGGTGCCCGGCATCCGCAAGGTGCCAGGCGAGATGACAGGCGATCGTCTTCATCGACGGTCATTCCACCACGATTGACGGGCATGCAACCAGGTCTCGGCATCCTCATCGCGGATGCGAGGCCCTCTGCTCTTGCTACCCGCACTGAGAAACGTCGCGACGAACAGCAGGAAAAAGATGGCTGGATGGCCGGGTTCGACCTGACGGGATCGAACGCCTGAGTGTGACGGCAGGATCAGCCAGCAGCAGACAGCCAGCGTCTGCCCGAACGAGCACGCAGAACGACAGAGACTGGCCCCCGGTTATCATATATAGCGGTTTGCAGCTAGGCGGTCTAAATGATAAACTCGGCTTATTAGACGGATCATGATGATCGGCCGTTTGAATATATCAATTTGTCTCTGGTGATCTGGATAGTCCTCAGTAAGCCATCTTCTCTTCCAAATGCCGCTCGATGTCAGCACGATCGATCCAGAGACTACGGAATTTCTTGTCAGCCAACAGCTGGAGCTGATCGCTATTGTGCTTCGATCCGGGCTGGCTACTGTTACCATAGCTCATGAGGCCTACGGCCTTCAACGGCGTACCAAACTCCACCATGGATACCCAGGTTTCACCATGGACTGGCGTACGCTCGCCGTTTTTCATGGGGCCCCAGGTGATGGTGCGAAAGACGCCGGTATTGCCGAAGCCGCCATTGGCCGGCACGCTCACATCGCCGATGTGGAAGCGGGACACATCGCCATAGGGGCGGTCGATCGCGCCATAAAGCTGTTTGGTCTTGGCGACCGCCTGCTTCAACATCGCGACCGCTGCGGCAGGGTCTTTGAGACCGCGAGGCGTTTCAAGCGGATCATCGAGCGTCCATTTGACGGCATAGTTGGACTGATCGGTGAAATTTCGCGGCGCGAAGATGCCGGCCCAGGTTTCGAACAGCAGGGCCGCCCTGCTATCGGGTTCGAAGCGATGATCCCAGTCCTTCAGCAGGGCCGTCGCCGCCTGAACATCGGCGTCATTCGAGCCGGCGGCTGCCGCTAGCAGATCGGGCAGCATCCGCTCCGCCATCAGCGACGTCGTCGTCAGCTTGCGTGACACGAAATCGTCGAAGCTGATCTTGGGCGTTTTCGTCATGAGCTTTACCGACATCTGCGCGCGCTGGCTCATCGGGCCGACGGGCGCAACATAGGCAGGGAAGGCCTTGGGATCGAGCGCGCGCGGCCAGGTCGCCAGCCACGGCGGATCATTGGCGTTCTGCACGAAGCCGGTGGCGGGATCGAACAGCTTGGGCATGTCGTCATAGCTGTGGACATCCTTCCACAGCGTCGCCGACGTGTCGCCGGGCACGGGGGCGGACCAGTATTTGAGGTCGCCGCTCGCGTGTTTGGGGAGCAGGCCGTTGTCGAGATAAAGGATATGGCCCGCGCGATCGGCGTAGATAATGTTGAACATCACGACCTGCATCCTGCGCAGCGCCTTTTCGAACGTCGCCCAGTCGCGCGCCTTGCCCATGTCGAGATATTGTTCCAGCACGCCGGACCGGTCGAGGCCCGCGACCTTGAGCGCGATCACCGTCTTGCCGTCGGGCAGCGTGAAGACGGGTCCGTGAACCGTGCTTTTCTGTTCGAAGCTGACGGTCTTCAGCGTTCCGTCCGCTTGCTTCACCTTGTAGCTTTTGGTCTCGGACTTGAACGGCAACACCTTGCCATCGAAGCGATAGCCGTTGCCTTCCAGGGTCAGCTGATAGCTGGTGAAACCCTGCATCGTGTTGACGGTGTTCGTGAAACCCAGGTCGTTGTTGAAGCCGAAGCGCAGCACCGGCAATCCTACCTGTGTCGCACCATAGATAGCGAGGCCGGGCGCGGTGATCTGCGCCTCATAATAGGTGAGCTGGCTGGGCGCCCAGGGCAGATGCGGATTGGCGAGCAGCATCGCCTTGCCGCTGGCCGAACGCGACGGCGCCACCGCCCAGGCATTGGAGCCGCCCGCTTCGTTGATCGAGGGGTCGGCCAGCACCTTTCGATCGGACGCGATATAGCCGAAATTCATCAACCGCTGCGCGTGGGCGATGATATCGACTCCCTTGAGCGGCAGAACGACCTTGACCTCGGCCGCGATCCTGTCGGGGTGGGCGGCGGCATAGGCGTTGATCCCGGCGGCGAAAGCTTCCAGATTCTTCTGCATCTGCGGCGTCTGCTGCCTGAACCACTGGACCGAACGGGCCGGCACGTCATTGGCGACCAGCCATTTGTCCTGGCTTTCATATTTCTCGCCCCAATATTCGGCGGCGCGGGCGCGGCTTTCACCATACATGCGCAGAAGCAGATTGCCGTGGCTTTGCGCCTGCGCGTAGCCGAAACCGTAAAAGCCGCCTTCTTCGGTCTTCGCATAGATGTGCGGTACGCCGAAGCTGTCCCACAATATCTCTCCGGCGCCCCATTTGGCCGAAGGCGCGGCGACCGACGCGGTCATTGCGGTGGAGGCGGCCAGGGCCGCGAGCCAGATCGTCATGGGACGCATAGCGATGGTATCTCCGGTCAGGTCATGTCCGCGCCGCCCCGATGCGGACGGCGCGGATCGTCGCATGGATCAGAAGGTCAGCCCAACGCGGGCATAATAGAAGCCGCCGGTGAAGCCGATCGGGGACGTACCGACATAGAGGCCCTGGCCCAGCGTCGCGCTCACATCGCTTCTGGGGTTCTTGTCGGGATAGACGTTGAAGATATTGTTGGCGCCGACCGCCACGTTGACGAGCGGCGTCACCTGCCAGCCGGCTTCCAGGTCGGTGATCCACTTGGCGCCGTAGCTGCGATCGTTGGGATAGGTCGTCACGCCGTTGGCGGTGACGCCATTCTGGTAGAGTTTGAAGCTGCCGAAGCGGGTCAGGCGGGTCGATAGTGTGAAGTCGCCCATTGTGGCCAGATTGCTGATCGACAGCTTAGTGCGCGGCAGGTTGTTGGTCATGTTGCTGCGCCGGGCGCGGTCGAACAGCACATAATCCGGGCCGAGCGCGGCCAGTTCCGGCGGATTGTCGATGATGTGGGTGATCTTGGTTTTGTTATAGTTGAAGCCCAGGTTCCACTGCATGTGCATGGTGTCGAGAAGGTCGTGCTTGTAGGACGCGACGACATCGATGCCGCGTGTGCGGGTGTCTATCGCGTTGGTGTAATATTGCGCGGTGAGCGTCCGCGCTTCCGCCGCTGGGACGCCGCTCGCGATCAGAATGTTGGAAATCGCTGTACCGGTCAGCGTGCTGGTGATGGTGATGCGATCATCGACATCGATCTGATAGGCGTCGATGGTCAGGTTGAAATTGGGCAGCGGGGTCAGCACCACACCGGCCGAGACGTTGAACGACTTCTCCGGCTGGAGCGGCTTGGCGCCCAGCGCGACGGCGGCGGGATCGTCCACCGCCAGCGTCTTGATCTGCAGGAGTTGGTTGGGGATGCCGTTGACGGTCCGGAACTGGTTGGTTGTCTGGGTATAGATTTGCTGGGCGACGGCAGGAGCGCGGAAGCCGGTGTTGGCGGCGGCGCGGAAGGCGATCCAGTCGGTTGCGGCATAGCGACCATTGACCTTCCAGATGAGCGTATCGCCGCTGCCGTCATTGTAATGTTCGAAGCGGGTGGCCGCGCCGATGGTGATATCCTTGCTGGGGTCCCAGGCTACGTCAGCATAGAGCGCGTAGTTGTCACGGGACATGTAGGCGGCGTCAGCCGGCTGGAAGCCGGCGGAGCTTTGTGCGCCCGGCGTCATGCCCGAAATGATCGCCGGTCCTACGGCGTAGCTGGCAGGGTCTCCGGCGAAGGTCTGATAGCGCTCATGCCGATGCTGCGCGCCTGCCGACACCTGAAGATTGCCGCCGCCCACGTCATAGCCGCGGGTAATGTCGAGCGAGGTGACGAACTCGGAGGATTTCAGTGTACCGATATAGAAGTCGGTCGGGCTGAGAAGGCCCAGTGAAGGATTGACCGTTCCTTCCGAGGACTGGCGCGCGCGATTGCGGCCATAGCCGGTCGAAAGATCCCAATCCCACCCCGATATCTCGCCCTTGGCCCCGACCGTGAATTCGAAATCCTCCTCGTCAATCATGACGTGAGGGCGATAGCCGTTGGGGAAAATCCCCATGACATTGTTGATGTCCTTGGGATAGCGATAGCTATACCACAGGTCCGAGCGCCGCTGGCTGTACGTGCCGAAGGCGTAGAGCTGCACCCCGCCCAGATCATATCCGGCATTGAGCGCAGTGTTGATGCTGCGCGAGGGCATGATGCCATAGCTGATGGTGACAATCCGTTCGGTGCCCACGGCCGCGGCGTCGCGGGGATCGAGTTGTCCATTGACCAGGGGATAAAGGCAGGTGGTGGTCGCCATGACCGAACAGTCCGCGATCGGCAGCGCTCGGTTTGACATTTCCTGCTTCTTGAGGTTGACCGAGAAATTCGCGAAGCCGTTGTCGCCCAGCTTCGTCCCGAAATTGAGGTCGGCCTGATATAGCTCACCGTCTGATCGATCGAAATTCTGACCCGCAGTGAAATTCGCCGATCCGCCCTTCGTCTCGTCCTTGAGGATGATGTTGATAACGCCCGCGATGGCGTCCGAACCATATTGCGCGGCCGCGCCATCTCGTAGGACTTCGATATGATCGACGGCCGAGGTCGGGATCATGTCGAGGTCCGCCGGAACCGACCCGTTGTAGAGCGTCGATACGGCGTTGATGAGCGACGTCTTGTGTCGCCGCTTCCCGTTGACGAGAATCAACGCCTGATCGGGATTAAGCCCCCGCAGGCCACCCGTCGCAATGACTGTGGACGTCGCGCCGCCTGCCCGCACCGGCAGGTTGAAGGACGGCACGAGCGTGTTGAGCGCCTGGAAGACGCCCGCCTTGCCGGTGCGGTTCAGATCCGCGCCGGAGATCACATCGATGGGGGTCGGGCTATCGGTGATCGTGCGCGCCTGCCCGCGCGATCCTGTCACGACGATCGTCTCGCCGGCAGCGCCCTCGGTCTCAACGGCCGCCGCCTGCGGCAGGGCGCCGGCCTGAAGGGCGAAGGGCAGCGCGGTAACGCCAAGGCTGGCGACCTCGACCGCACGGCTCTTCTGGGCCTGATGGCTGAGCGACAGCGCGATGACGCTGCTGTTGGACAGCGTGATCTTGAGGCCCGATCCCGCGATCAGGCGCTGAAGGGCCACGTCGGGCGCCATCTTGCCGTTCACCGACTGGGCATGAAGGCCCGCGACCTGGTCGTACGGGAAAAGAAGCTGGATGCCCGACTGCTTGGCGAAGATCGGCAAGGCCGTCTTCATCGGCTGGGCGGGAATCTTGAAATTGGTCGGCTGGGCCGCCAGGGCCGCCGGCGCGCTCAATGCTGCTGCCATGACCATGGCGCACACAGACATATTCCCAAAATTACGTGACATCATATCCCCCGTGAGATGATTGGGCCGTAAAATATCTGGTCGTCAGTGGTGGATACGAAGCGCGTTCCCGTTTCTGGTATCGACACTCAAAAATATCTCATTTTTGTGACGGAGGGGCATTGGGTATCGGTCGGCTCGCACCTGGACGATGATCGGACCGGGCGTCGAAAAGGCAAAGCGAAGTGCGCAGGGGGACGGGTTTGGACGGACACTTGATCAGGGCCAGGCTGGATTGGTTCAAGGAGGCCGTTCTGCCTCATGAGGGGGCGCTGCGTTCGCGGTTGCGGCGCATTCTGTCCCAGCGGCACGACATTGACGACATCGTCGCGGAATGCATGACGCGCGCCTATGCCCATGGCGACATCAGCCGTCCGCAGAGCGGCAAGGCCTTTTTGTTCCAGATCGCGCGAAACCTGCTGATTGACGAGGCCCGTCGCGAAAAGATCGTGTCGCTCGAACTGGTCGCCGAACTCGACGTGCTTCAGGCGGACAATTCGACCGAAGATGCCTTGCACGCGCGGGACGAACTGCGCCATCTTCAGGCGATATTGGACACGCTTCCGCTGCAGTGTCGCAGGGCCTTCATTCTTCGTCGCGTGCATGAAAAGCCCGTGAAGGAGATAGCAGAGGAGATGGGCTTGTCCGTCTTTACCGTGGACAAGCATTTGACGCGCGCGGCTGTAAAGATAATGCAAGCCATCGGACAGTTTGAGGGTTCTGGATTTGGATGGTCGCTACAAAAGCGCAGAAGAGATGCAGGCGATCGAGGCCGAAGCGGCTCGTCTGTATCTTAATGCGCGGGCTAGCGACGCCCCGGAGGACTGGCATGTCGCCTATGACTGGATCGCCCTGGACCCTGCCCATGGCTTTGCCTTTGCCAAGGCGGAGGCAGGGTGGGAACTGTCGGAGCGGCTGACCGAACTCCCTGCCGGTCGGGATGATCGACCGGAGCCATCTGCAAATGTCCCGACCGAAGCGGTCGCATGGGTCGAGCCGAACGAAGGGACAAAGGCCCATCGCCTAAGTCGCCGGGATCTGCTGCTCGGTCTTGCGGCCGCAGCGGCGGTCGCCGGTATTACATCGACCGTAGCCTTGCGCCTTGCAGGCTCCGTCGATCATTATAGAACGGCCCTGGGCGAAACGCGCACCGTGCGGCTGGCGGATGGATCGCGCGTCCATCTCAACACCGACAGTTCGATCGAGGTGTCGCTTCGCGACGATATCCGATCGATCAAACTGTTGAAGGGCGAAGCGCAATTTGATGTCGCCCATGACGCAAAGCGGCCCTTCATCGTTAACGCGGACGGCACGTTGGTGCGGGCCGTTGGCACCATGTTCAACGTGCGCCTGCGCGCCGATGTCACGGAACTGACGGTCATCGAGGGGATCGTCGCGGTCCGCAACGGCGACTCCGCCGTGCGTCGGATCGAAAGCGGTCGAAGCGCCGCCGTCCGCAGCGGCAGCATCGCCGTCACGCATCTCGATCCAGCCAAGATCAAGCAGCGCGTTGCCTGGCAGGAGGGCATGGTGGAGTTTCAGGGCGATACGCTGGCGCAAGCGGTGGAGGAGTTCAACCGCTACCGTCAGACCCCGCTCGTCATCGGCGATCCCGCCATCGCCAGCCTCAGGGTCGGCGGCGCCTTTCGGCTCGATCGGTCGCAGGACTTTGTTGATGCGCTGGAAAGCGGTTTCGGCGTTCGGGCGGTGTCCGGCAGCGATAATTCGATCATCCTCGTTTCTTCGGACGGCAGTTAGCAGAAAGCTGTTGGATCATCCGTATCAACGGGGATGGATCATGTTACGTCTTTCGCCTCGGTAGGAATTTCCCGTCAGGATCGCCTGAAATCCATCCTTGGGGGTTCGATCGGTAATCTGATCGAATGGTATGACTGGTATGTCTATTCCGCCTTCACCCTCTATTTCGCGCCTGTCTTTTTCCCTTCGGACGACAGCACGGCGCAACTGCTGAACGCAGCCGCGATCTTTGCCGTGGGCTTTCTCATGCGGCCGATCGGCGCCTGGATCATGGGCATCTATGCCGATCGTAAGGGGCGCAAGGCGGGACTGACCCTGTCGGTCATGCTGATGGCGGGCGGATCGCTGATGATCGCGGCCATCCCCGGCTATGCCAGCATCGGCGTCGCCGCGCCCGTGCTGCTGTTGCTCGCCCGGCTGATGCAGGGGTTGTCCATCGGCGGCGAATATGGCGCGAGCGCGACCTATCTGTCGGAAATGGCGCAGAAGGACCAGCGCGGCTTCTTTTCCAGTTTCCAATATGTGACGCTGATCGCCGGGCAGCTTCTGGCATTGTGCGTCCTCCTTCTGCTCCAGCTCTTCCTGACCGAGCATCAACTCGAAAGCTGGGGCTGGCGCATACCCTTCGTGATCGGAGGCCTGATGGCGGTAGGTGTCTACCGCCTGCGCAGGGGCCTGAAGGAAACCGAAGCGTTCGAGGAGAGCGCCGCTGTCAGGGAACAGCCCCGGTCGAGCGGCCTCAACCTCATCCGCCGGCATCCGCGTGAAGTGCTGCTTGTCATGGCGCTGACGGCCGGCGGCACCCTCGCCTTCTATGCCTACAGCACCTATATGCAGAAATTCCTGGTCAACAGCGCGGGTTTCGGCCGGCAGACCGCCACCGCGATCATGGCGTCGGCCTTGTTCATCTACATGCTGCTGCAGCCGATGGCGGGGTGGCTGTCCGACCGGATCGGGCGCAAGCCGTTGCTCGTCGCCTTCGGCGTTGCCGGCGTCCTGTTCACCACAGCGATCTTTACGGCGTTGGAAAGCGTCACCTCTTCGTTCGGCGCCTTTCTGCTGGTGTTGGCCGGGCTGGTGATCGTCACGGGCTATACCTCGATCAACGCCATTGTGAAGGCGGAGCTTTTCCCGGCCAACATCCGCGCGCTGGGTGTCGCGTTGCCTTACGCGCTCGCCAACACATTGTTCGGCGGTACGGCGGAATATGCCGCGCTCTGGCTCAAGCATATCGGCATGGAGGGCGGCTTCTACTGGTATGTCACCGCCATGATCGGG
>Ga0207702_10000712_pt1 | contig 35798 bp, 42 predicted proteins | sample KBSCornC62_FD_184302 | JGI IMG/M metagenome (GOLD analysis project Ga0207702, IMG submission 184302) | Corn rhizosphere microbial communities from Kellogg Biological Station, Michigan, USA - KBS Corn C6-2 (SPAdes) (version 2) | ecosystem: Host-associated > Plants > Roots > Rhizosphere > Soil ... | reverse complement strand
GGCGATGGAGGGCATGGCCAGCCTGTTCGATAATGGCGATCAGAGCTCAAAGGCTGCCAGTGAAGCGGAAATCGAGAAGTTGCACGCCAAGATCGGGCAATTGCTGGTGGAACGCGATTTTTTGGCGAAAGCCTCCGGTCGATGAGCGTGGCCTGGAGGCGATCGAGGATCGAGCCGGCACACCAGCACCTGTCGATCGCGATGCAGTGCCGCCTGCTGTCGATCAGTCGGTCGTCCTATTACTACACGCCGGTGCCGGAAACGGACGAGACGCTGGCGCTGATGACGGTGATCGACGAGACGTTCATGGAATACCCGTGATACGGTAGCCGGCAGATGGCGCGGCATTTGCGGCGTCTGGGTCATGCGATCGGCCGCCGCCGGGTCCGGCGGCTGATGGCGAAGATGGGGCTGGCGGCAATTTACCAGCGTCCTCGCACGAGCGATCCGCATCCCGAGCATCGGATTTATCCCTATCTGCTGCGCAATCTGGAAATCACGCGCCCCAACCACGTCTGGTGCGCGGACGTGACCTATCTGCCCATGCGCCGGTGCTTCCTGTATCTGGTCGCCATCATGGACTGGGCAAGCCGCAAGGTGCTGGCCTGGCGGCTATCGAACACCATGGATGCCGGCTTTTGCGTAGAGGCCCTGGAGGAGGCGCTGGCCCGTTTTGGTAAGCCCGATATCTTCAATACCGATCAGGGCAGCCAATTCACCAGCAATGCCTTCACCAGTGTGCTGCGCGCAGCCGAGATCAAGATCAGCATGGACGGCCGGGGACGCTGGATGGACAATGTCTTCATCGAACGGCTCTGGCGGTCTGTAAAGTACGAATGCGTCTATCTGCACGCCTTCGAAACCGGATCTGAACTGCGCGCTGGCCTTGGCCGATGGTTCGCATATTATGACAACCATCGCCCGCATTTACGCCTTGCGTAAGCGTGGGCTGGAGGCCGCAGATCAGGCGGCTTTGGCGATCGTTTGCTGATCTGGTCGCCAGTTCCACGGCATGAGCTCATCCCAGCGGGCGGCAGGCCAGTTGCCGGCGATCTTGGCGATAACGTCAGCAATATAGGCCTGCGGTTCGAGGCCGTTGAGCTTTGCGGTCTCGATGACGGAGTAGATGGCAGCCGCTCGATCGCCGCCTGCCTTTGATCCGGCGAACAGCCAGTTTTTACGGCCCAAGGCCACGCAGCGCATGGCGCGCTCCGCAATGTTGTTATCGATCTCCAGACGCCCATCATCGAGGAAGCGCGTGAGCGCCACCCAACGCTTGCGGCCATAGGCGATCGCTTTCGCCATCTCGGACTTGGGCGAGAGGCGGCGCAGGGCATCGTCAAGGGCTTGCCGCAGATCATCGATCAACGGCTGAGTGCGGTCGTGCCGGCTTCGTCGGCGGATCTCGGGTTGCTGGCCTCGAACCTCTGCCTCGATCTCATAGAGTTGGCCGATGCGTTCCAGCAGGTCGGTGGTGAGCGGCGTCGGCTTGGTGGCGTGGATGTCGAATATCTTGCGCCGAAAATGCGCCCAGCAAGCAACCTCGGTGACGCGGTTCGTGTCGTAGAGCTTGTCATAACCGGCGTAACCATCAGCCTGCAGGTAGCCGGCGAAGTTGGCCAGCTGGCGCTGGGATGCGCGCCGGTGCGATCGGTGGTGAACTCATACCAGACGAGCGAGGGGGGCGTAGCGCCGGAGCCGCGATCGTCGGCGGCGTAGGCCCAAAGCCTGCCGGTGGCCGTCATGCCCCGGCCCGGATCAAGCATGGGGACAGGCGTATCGTCGGTATGGATCTTCGAGGCGGTGAGGCCGACCTCACGGATACGACTAATGATCGGGTCGAGCAGCACGGATGCCTGCCCGACCCAGCCTGCGAGGGTTGAGCGGTCGATCTCGATGCCCTGAGCCGCCATGATCTCGGCCTGGCGGTAAAGCGGCAGATGATGGTCGAACTTGGAGACGACAACGTGGGCCAGCGTGCCGAAGGTCGCCTTGCCGCGCGCTATCGCTTTTACCGGCGCGGGCGCCTGGACGATCTTCTCGTAGGACCGGCAGCTATACTTGGGCCGGATGGTCCGAACGACACGCTATTGCACTGGCACGGCATCGAGCATCTCGTCGCTATCCTGCCCCAGAGGCCGCAGCGCTCCGCCGCAATCTGGACAGGTGCAACTGCCCTGTTCGGGCTCGATCCGCTGTTCCTCCCGCGGCAGATGAGCGGGCAGCGCACGAACAGGCGACGGCCGATCAACCTCTGCCGGATCGGCCCGACGCGCGGCGGCGACGATCGCCTCGCCTTCGAGTTCTTCAAGGGCCAGCTCAAGCTGTGCGATCTGGGTATCGAGCTTCTCGGACGACTTGCCGAACTACATCCGCTTGAGGCGCGCGATCTGCACGCGCAGCGTGTCGATCAGGATGTCGCGGGCAGAAATATCGGCGTGGGCGGCCGCCAAAGCAGCTTCGAGCTCGGCGATCCGAGCGTCTTTGTCAGCTGTGGAAAGGCCTGCGTCCGACACCGCGATCCTATAGCGGAACAATGGTCATAGTGCTAGGAAAAGCACTGGAAAATGGGCGTTTTATCCCGCTAATGACGGGGTGAACGTGCGCTCGGGCCGCCGCCAGTCGATGCCTTCCAGAAGCATGGAAAGCTGGGCCGCGGTCATCACCACCGACCCGGTCTTGGTCGATGGCCACACGAACCGGCCACGGTCCATCCGTTTGGAGAATAGGCACATGCCCTGACCGTCATACCAGAGCAGCTTCACCAGATCACCGCGCTTCCCTCGAAAGGCGAACAGCGCACCGGAATGCGGGCTCTGCTCCAGAACCTGCTGCGCCATCACGGCCAGGCCGTCAAAGCCCTTGCGCATGTCCGTCGCCCCGCAGGCCAGGAATATCCGCGTTGAGGGCGGCAGCGGGATCATTGCGTCAGAACGCCGATCACCCGCGACAGGGCATCGGCATCGACGGTGGCGTCCACGTTCACCCTGATGCCAGACGGCAGCTCGATGCCGATCACTCCCTCGCTGCGTGCCGCGACCGTTGGCCCGGGCAAGGCCAGTTGATCGCTGATCTGCACCTCCGCAAAGGCAGGCTCGATCGACTTGCGCACCCCGGCGAGCTCACCGGACATCGCCTGGCGCCGCCAGGTGTAGATCGAGCCGCTACCGACGTCATGGCGTTCACAGGCCGCGCGCACGCAGCCCTCCGGGCCGAATGCATCCCGCAGCACGGCCAGCTTCTGCTCTACCGTCCACCGCCGCCGGCCTGACTACCCGGCCAACGATCTCTATCCGACTACTCATACGACCGCTCGTATGAGTAGTCCCTGCGCTGCTCGCTGAATCCTCAATCTCGTCCGACACCGTCCACCCCGCTCAAAGAGCGGCAATCATCCCGGCGAATGGGCGCTGCGCAAGGCGGCCGGAAGACCCCGCTTACCGCCTTGCGGGCAAAACCCCAGGCGAGGCATATGGGCAAGTCGGCGCTTCAAATCCTGCGGGGCATGCCCCGCAGGATTTGATCACCCAAATGGCGGCATGAAACGACATCCGGGATGAGCTTAACTTAGCCGCCAACCTGTCCAAGAAGGCGAGGCCACCTCACTGACCCGGTCGATCCGATCTATTCTTGCCGTCTAACCAACTGCGGGAGCGAAGCGAGCCCTATGACGCTCGATGGCTTTGGCGCTATCGTGAATGTGATTACGAAGCAGTCTGTGACCGGCACGGAAAATCATCAACCCATGCTGTGCTCACGTACGCCTGCTATCAGAAGCCACCCGATAGCGTAGGCTATAAGCAAGGAAAAGAAAACCGTGGCCACCCTTTTACCGCGCTGAGGAAACTCAGACTTAACAGGCAAGTTGGGATCGACAACTCGGGTGAGATAAAGCTGTTGCTTGAGCGCTTCGGATCGCGCCTGTTCATATGCGGCCGCGGCCACCGTGTAGCGCTGGGACGCGAATTCCTTACGGATAACCAAATCTTCGTAATTACCCAAATTTGAGGCAATGGAGGAGCCTGATCCGGCTAGACGCGACGACTGCCCTGCCAATTGCGCTTCGAGTGCAGCCACTTGTGCAGCTTGCGCACGATATTGCGGGCTGGATTTGCTCAGAAAGCGCCCCATGCTTGCGAGCTTTGACCGCGCCGTAACTGCGTTACCCGTTACATCCGTCACCAGGCCCAACTGCGCCTTTCCAGTGCCGGCGGGATCGATATCGCCTTCGGTTCGGCGAAACGCCGTCAGTTGAGCCTGTGTCTGATTCAAAGCCTTTTCTGCAAGCGCCAATTCTCGCTTGGAATCCGCGATCTGGTCTCGGAATGTTCGCTCGTTAAGCTCGTTGATTCGCGCTTCACCCATGGAAAGCAGTTTGTTTGCGAGAACGTAAGAATCCTGTGGTGTAAATGCCCGCACTGCGAGATGGGTCACCCCCGTCTCCTGGTCAGCGGCTATCGTAATATGCTTGCGATAATAATCCAGCAACGTTTCGGGGCGTGGTTCCGCGGATTTCAGTCGACTCAATATGTCGACCTCGGGCAAACTGAAGCGCTCGACGAGGCGGTCCTCTTTGCGCAATCGCGCTACCGCATCATGTGAGAGCAGATATTCATAAACCAAGGTTGCTTCCGACTGAGCTTGCGATGCACCTAAGCCTATCCCAAAAATCTGGCCTAAGCCGATCATGTTCTTAGATGAGCCCTCTGCCCGGCGAACCACGAAGCTTGCACTCGACTCATACTGGTCGGAAGCGACTAAATAATAATAAGCCGCGGTCAAAAGCGTAGGCAGCAGCACCAGCAACATGAACCAGCGATATCGCCGCAATTGTTGCGCAAACCATTTTTTCCTATCGTGCCGAGCAAATTCCTCGGTCAGACCATCCGGCCTGAAGATGCCGTGCATTTATGCTTCATCCATTTCGAAAAACCGGAGGCAAGGCCAATCGCTCACTGTTCGTATCCATAATACAGAATTGCATGGCTCGCGAACTTTGTCCTATCAAGGAGAATGCGCACTACGCAATGAAAATTTCCGAACCTCTGCGATCAGTAGGTTGGACCTAGCGACTGATCAGCATGACAAACGGACAGGCCCCACTCTCGGCCGCCCGCATATCTGAACAATCGAGAGGCACGCAAAGCTGGGCTACATCGCAACCATGGCCGATGATCTTGAGAACGATCTGCTGCAACATGTGACGGCCTGGTAACCCTCCTGCCGGCTCCGCAATATCTTCGAAACCAGATGATGAGGCATCATAGTCAAAGAAGATTGCGATCATCCCGTTCCGGCGAATGGGCCTAATGGCATTGAGAATGGCGTTGGACAAACTCGCGGCTCTGGCGTTCGTTCCGGAAGGAAGTGTAACGATCATGAAATCAAACGGCCCCTTGCGAGGAGCTGTATCATCTTGCACGAACGCGAGGACGCCATGTGCGGAAACCACATCCGGCAGCGCTTCGAAATCCTGCGAAATAACCCCGCAAGCTCCATGAGCCAAGAAGCCGTAGCCTTGCAGGGCTTTGTACGCGATGGCATGGCGCCACTTATTTGCCGGATCCGTCAGCGCAACGATTGCGGCCGGAGCCTCGCTCCAGAAGCGTCCCTTCCGTAACTGAACGTCGGTAAAGGGCTGGGAGCGGGGGAAATCTATCTCGGGTTCGTCGGCGATAAAGATGGACGAAACGGATACCATATTGTGATTTCCGAACCGCGTGGGCTCAATATCTTCGCTGGCGTAGGTATCCGCGTCATCGTCCTCGAACTCTTCGGCCTTTATCTCAATCCCGTCCACATTCAGGTCAGATGGATCGATATATCGGCAGAAAATGGCGTAACTTACGCCCGGCAGCACCGCGACACGCAAAGGGATTTCTATGTCTCCAGCAATATCTTCGAGCGAAATGCGGGCGCCTGCAACCAGGATGGCATCCATTCCGGAATGAGGCCGGTAGCCGTTGATCCGCAATTCGATCTCGCCATGGGTCGCCCGGGCGTTGATAAGCCGCACATGGAAAATGACTGAACCGGGAGTAAATTCTTGGTAGAGCGTGTGAAAGCAATAGGATGGGTCGGGGCCGTTATCACTTCCACCAAAACCGCGAATTGCGCTCGCGTAATTGGGCCAGAACGAAAAAGGATTAAGAACTTTCATTAAAAACCTTCTTGGGCGCTTGTGGAGGTGGAACGCAGCTGTAAAACACCAAGGACTACGCTTTTAGCATTCGGCCGCTTGGATGCGGCGCAGTCTCCGATTTCATGTAATGTGAAATCGGCTGCACGAAAAGGCAGCTTAGAGGCTGTTTGGAAAATCGGTTGAAGGGGTTGCCGGAAGTCGAGCAGTCTGATTCATATGTGGACGCCCCCTTGGCAAGGGCATTGTTGTCGGGACGGGTTTGATCGGTTGCTTTCATATGTCCGGCCTGTTTGTGCGGCGTTCATGCTGTCGCTGGCCCTGATGGAAATCCGCCGGTGAGGTCCCTAAACAGGCTCTCGCGCGTTGAAGCGCATTGAATCAGACGGGTTGGCCTCACCATTGGCTCGATCGTTACTCATCATCGACTGCCATTACCATTTCGGGTGACCTGGGTTCGATCAGGTCAAATGCGCGTAAGGGTGATAGGCTTTCTTGCGGGTCAGCACGACCCATGCGATCCGGGCGAGTTTGTTGGCGAGCGCGACGGAGACGAGGCGGAAGGGCTTCTTCTCCGATAGCTTCCTGATCCAGTCGGCCATGGGCGTCGGCTTGTCCTTGACGTGCCGCATCACGGCGGTTGCCCCAACCACAAGCAGCCGTCGCAGATATCGGTCTCCCTGTTTTGATATGCCGCCGAGCCGGGTCTTGCCACCGGTGGAATGCTGCTGCGGTGTCAGGCCGAGCCATGCGGCAAACTGTCGGCCCGACGAGAACTGCCCGGCATCGGTCACCGTTGCGGCAATGGCCGTCGCTGTAATGATCCCGAGGCCGGGGATCGCCGCAAGCCTGCGACTGGCTTCGCTCTCGGCGTGCCAGGCGATGAGCTGCTGGTCGAGCGTCGCAACTTCGCCGCTTACTGCCATGATCTGGCGGATCAGGATCTCGAGCGCCGCACGAGCATAGGACGGCAGCGCCGCCTTGTCGGCCATCACTTGTTCGGCCAGCTTTGCTAGGTTGGCGATACCAGGGTTGGCGACGAAGCCCAGCTCCGCCAGATGCGCGCGCAAGGCATTGGCAAGCATGGTTCGCTGGCGGACCAGCAATGACCGCGCGCGATGGGTCATGAGAATGCCCTGCTGCTCGACCGTCTTGACCGGCACGAAGCGCATGGTGGGCCGCTGCACGGCTTCGCAGATCGCCTCGGCATCAAGCGCGTCGCTCTTGCCGCGCTTGACATAGGCCTTCACGTAAGACGGCGGGATCAACCGGACCTCGTGCCCCATCGCGGAAAGTGCGCGCGCCCAATAGTGCGCCGTACCGCACGCCTCCACGCCGATCAGGCATGGTGGTAGCTTCGAGAAGAATGGCAGCATCTGCTTCCTGTGAAGCCGCTTCACCAGAACCGTGGCGCCGCCCTCATCGACGCCGTGTGCCTGAAACACGCTCTTCGCCAGATCCAGTCCTATCGTTGTAATCGTCATCGTGAACGCTCCTCTGCCTGCTTGCCGGGACCGGCAGCATAGCCGCTGCCAACCAGTGCGGGGGCGTCCACATCATCAGGCTCTGCATGTGGACACAGCAGAGCCGGGCGCGCATGGCCAAGATTGCCAAGAAGACAAAGCGCTATCCCAGTGACCTGACTGATGAGGAATGGGATCGCCTTGCGCCGTTGATGCCCAAGCCTGGACGCCGTGGCCGTCCTCGCGAGGTGGATTTTCGCGAAGTGATCAACGCGGTCCGCTACCTTGTTCGTTCGGGTTGCGGCTGGCGTATGCTGCCGATCCATTTCGGGGCGTGGCAGACGGTCTATGGCTGGTTCCAGGAACTGGCGCGGCGCTTCCTGTTCCAGACGATCCACGACATCGAGTTGATGCTGGATCGCGAGCGGCAGGGTCGGGAGCAGAGCCCAAGCGCGGCAGTGATCGACAGCCAGTCGATCAAGGCTCCATCGGCAGAAAAGCGGGGGTTTGACGCGGGCAAGAAGGTCGTTGGGCGCAAGCGGCACATCGCCGTCGATACCGATGGCCGATTGCTGAAGGTCAACCTGACCACGGCCGACATTTCAGACAGCGCGGGCGCCCAAGCCATTCTCGATGGCATCCGAAAGCGCTGGCCCTGGGTGAAGCATCTCTTCGCCGATGGCGCCTATGATCGACTCAAACTCATGGACAAGGCCAGCTATTTGGACTTCGTCATAGAGGTCATCCGCCGCAGCGATCACCAGCAGGGCTTCAAGGTGCTGCCCGGCGCTGGGTCGTCGAGAGAACCTTTGGTTGGATGACCCGATGGCGCCGGCTGGTCCGCGACTACGAAAAGAGGATCGACGTTTCACAAGCCATGAAGGGGTTACATCCAGGGCAGGGCGCGTGGCTTGCGCGATATGCGGCTATAGGCTAGTGCGAATGTCAAACGCTTTATCTTCACGAAAGATATCGAATTTGCGAAGAAGATCGATGAATTCAATGATAAATGCTCTGACTAAGCGCGCCCTCAAATTTAACAAGTTGGCAAATTTTCGTAAGAATAAGCTAGACAATGAAGACATCTACGCAGTCCCAGCGCCTTATATGGCGCCCCTTTGGCTCCTGTCTCCGCCCAAATCTCCATCTGTTCCTTGGGCTTGGGGGGTTCCGAGCTTGGAATTTCCTGTTTCTCAACTCTGTACTAGTAATCAGATGGAGGGGGAGTTCTATAAGCAATTGTGCGCCAGTGCGGCTGTCCAGCCAGAGGCGCACCGGAAGGTCTGGGAGTTCATTTATGTCAAGGCCGTCTTTGACTATTATGGCTTGCTGAACCCAGGGAGGCGCTTACTTGGTTTTGGTATCGGCCAAGAGCCCCTTCCAGCCGCTTTTGCTGGTCGCGGAGCATCTGTGCTGGCGACGGACGCTCCAAGCGAGACGATCGCCAATATGGGGTGGGATACGACGAATCAGCACGCGTCGAGCTTGGAGCAGCTCTATCGGTGGGAAATCGTTTCGAAAGAGGATTTCGAGCGCCTCGTATCATTTGAACCGCTCGATATGAACGCGATTCCGGCACATCTTACCGATTTTGATGGCTGCTGGTCTGCCTGTGCCCTAGAGCATTTGGGCAGTATCGATCATGGTCTCGATTTCATTGAGAGTAGCCTGCGGACGCTCAAGCCGGGTGGCGTTGCGGTACACACCACCGAATTCAATCTTTCGTCCAATGCGGAGACGTTTGACCGAGATTATCTGGCAATTTATCGCCGTCAGGATTTTGAGCGCCTCGTGGCGCGGCTGGTCGAGCAGGGCCATTTTGTGGCACCGCTCAATCTTCATCCGGGAACAACGGCTGTCGACGAACATATCGATCTTCCGCCTTACGCCCTCCCACATCTGAAGCTCGAGGTCGCCGGCTTTGTCACAACATCCTTCGGTCTCATCGTCGTGAAGGACGGCTTGTCCACAGATGCATGCGCTGTTGTAACTGAGTAGCAAGCGCTTCCTCGCGCGAGCCGAATTGCGGCGTATCACCGACCGTGGGCGATCAAGGCCGGACTCGCAGGGTCTTCTTATCAATCCGCCTCTTTGTTTTTCCAATCACCAACGATGCCAGAGCAGCACGAGATCGTCGCAAGGGCATGGCCGTTAACTTGCAATGGCGGCGTCCTATCGCTAGGGTGAGCAACGTGTTTTTGTCGCTGCGGGTATATTTTCGAGGAGTTTTTTGTGACGATAAGTGTCAGCGAGTTCTATCTCAATAAACTCGGAATTGCGCTGAACAAGTTGGATCGCGCAGAAATCGACAAGGGCGTGGAAATGGTTCGCGACGCATGGGCGCGCGGCGCTCAAATCATCACCTTGGGTAACGGAGGCAGTTCGATGACTGCGCTTCATTTCATCACCGACTGGAACAAGATGGTTTACCTCAAACATGGTAAACAGTTTCGTGGTCGGAGCCTCGTGGATAATATGGGTTTGTTGATGGCCTATGGGAATGACATTTCCTTCGAGGACATTTTCATCGAGCAATTGAAAAACCTGATGCAGCCCGGTGATCTGGTGATCGCGATTTCCGGCAGCGGTAATTCGGAAAACGTGATCCGCGCTGTTGATTATGCGAACGACAATGGTGGTGTGACACTTGGCTTGGCGGGTTACTCGGGCGGACGACTTCGTGACAAGGCGCAACATTGCGTGTGGGCCGCAGTGGACGACATGCAACTGTGCGAAGATGCACATGCAATTTTCGGCCATATTGTCATGCAATCGATGTGCGATTGCCTTTAAATTCGGAACGTTCCCAACATGTCATCGATGGTAACGCATGTCATCACAGGCGGCGCTGGTTTTGTGGCTGTCAATCTCGCAAGGGCGCTTCTCGATAGAGGGGACCGTGTCCTGCTGATTGACAATTTGTCGCGGGGACGTCGTGAATTCGTGGAGCGCCTCGGCGGCACCAACCGAGTGGCCTTCGGGGAGGTGGATGTCACCGACGGGGATGCTTTGGCGCATGTGCTGGATGTAGTGGAGAGTGGTCCGGTTGAAGTGTGGCATCTATGCGCTAATTCCGATATTCCGGCAGGTGTAAACGATCCCAATGTCGATCTCAAAGACACGTTCCTGGTAACTCATGAACTGCTTGCCCAGATGCGTATGCGCGGGTGGAAGCGGCTTAACTTCGCTTCGACCTCTGCGGTATATGGCGATCATGGCCTCGATCTTCTGTCGGAAAATACTATTTGCGAGCCCATCTCCAATTATGGCGCGATGAAACTCGCTTCTGAGGCGGCCATTCGGGCGGCGACCGAATCATTTCTCGATAGGGCGAGCATTTTCCGTTTTCCCAATGTCGTCGGTGTCCCTGCCACCCATGGCGTTATCTTGGATTTTCTGCACAAGCTGCGCCGGACGCCTGAAGTTTTGGACGTCCTAGGAAATGGCACTCAGCGCAAGGTATATCTCCATGTCAGTGATCTCGTCGGTGCGATGCTCTGGATTTATGATCATGGACCGGAGGGATGGTCCGTGCATAACATTGGCCCCAAGGATGATGGCGTAAGCGTGCGCGAAATCGCCGAGCTGACGCGAGATCACGCGTCGCCCCATGCTCGCTTGGCATTTGGTACGGAAGGTCGTGGCTGGGTAGGCGACGTGCCGCGCTTTCGCTATGATGTCTCCAAACTAGCCACTCTGGGCTGGAATGCTTCAATGTCTTCGAATGGTGCGGTGAAGCGCGCAATCGAGGAAATTGCGGTCCAAGAGGGCATGGATATGCCTTCTCAATGATGGCCATTCGCCAAGCCGTCATTCTCGCGGGGGGGCAAGGTACGCGCCTGGCATCCCGTCTAGCCGGCGCACCCAAACCTTTGGTGGATGTCGACGGTATGCCGTTGTTGAAAAGGCAACTACATATCCTTGCCCACCATGGCTTTACTCATGTTTTGATGCTGGTCAATTATCGGGCTGATGCGATTAACGAATTCTGTGCATCCGCTGGCATTGAGGGCATTCGGGTGGACGTCGTGCAGGATTGCGGCGGAGCGCGAGGGACGGCTGGTGCTGTCTGGGATGCTGCGCACCTGCTCCATGATCGTTTCCTGGTGGTCTATGGCGACACGTTGTTTGATGTGGATTTGGATCGCTTCTGGAAGGCGCATGCCAAGGCTCATGAAGAACGTGGGGTCGGAGGATCACTGTTTCTCCACCCTAACGATCATCCGTATGATTCTGACTTGGTCGAGATGGACGAGACGGGAATGATTCGGGCATTCCTTCCTAAGCCGCATGCCAAGGGCGCCTTCCATCGCAACATGGTCAATGCCGCCTTGTACGTTCTTGATAAGTCGATACTGAACACGCTGCCGCTAGGTGATGGTGTCGTCGATTTTGGCAAGGATCTATTTCCGCGCGCATTGGGTGCGGGCGTCGCCCTGCAAGGCTATTCTACCTTTGAATATATCAAGGATATCGGAACCCCTGATCGCCTTGACCGCGCGGTAACGGATCTGCGCTCTGGAAAGATTGCCCGTAGCCGACTCGATTGGCCTCAGCGCGCCGTGTTTCTTGATCGCGACGGCACACTGAACAATCCCAATGGCCATATCGCGACACCAGAGGCGCTGAGGTTGTTCGACGGCGTTGGAAAAGCGATCGCCCGGCTTAATCGCGCGGAATATCGATGCGTGCTGATCACCAATCAGCCGGTTCTGGCGCGAGGCGAAGTGACGGCACAAGGACTTGAAGCCATTCATGCGAAGCTGGAGACCGAACTGGGGCGGAGCGCCGCTTTTCTCGATGCAACTTACGTGTGTCCGCACTATCCAGAAGCAGGTTTTCTTGGCGAAGTCCCCGAACTGAAAATCGCTTGCGACTGCCGCAAGCCGGCACCTGGCCTGCTTCAACGTGCAATCACCGACCTGTCGATCGACCCGGCGCAATCGTGGATGATTGGAGACAGTGAAGCGGACGTCGGTGCAGCTCGAGCGGCCGGTGTCTCCAGCGTCTTCGTACGCACTGGTGGGTTCGATAGCGCCAATTTCGTGGTCAGACCGGATGTGGAAGTTGCGGATTTGGCCGCAGCCGTCGACTTTATCCTGAACCATCACAACGTTTTCTCTAAGAGTGCGATACACTCATGATCATCAGCAGAACGCCTCTACGCATGAGCTTTGTAGGAGGAGGCAGCGACTTGCCCCAATTTTACAGGGAACATGGTGGCGCAGTTCTGAGCACGGCGATCGACAAATATATTTTTGTCACCGCCAACAAGAAATTCGACCAAGGTGTGCGTCTGGCCTATTCGGTCACTGAAGAGGTCAGCCACGCTGGTGAACTTCAGCACGCTCTTGCGCGGCAGGCCATGCACTATCTAGGCGTGGACGGCGGGATCGAGCTTACGACAGTTGCTGACATTCCTTCAAAGGGTACTGGACTTGGCTCATCCAGTTCCTTCGCAGTGGGCTTGCTCAACGTTCTGCATAGTTTTCAGAATCGTTTCACGACACCACGAAAGCTGGCAGATCAGGCCTGCCACATCGAAATTGACCTGCTTGGTGAACCGATTGGAAAGCAAGACCAATATGCGGCGGCCTATGGAGGCCTGAAACTCTACGAATTTAATCCGGACGACACCGTCACGGTGTCGCCGATTATTATGGCAAGAGAGCGTCGCAGCGAACTCGCGCGCCGTATCATCATGTTCTACACTGGCGTCACACGCTCTGCGTCCGGCATTCTTTCCGGTCAGGCAAAGGCCATCTCCAGCGATCAGAACAAGATTCTGAGCATGAAGCGAATGGTTGAACTGACCTATGTTCTACGAGATGTTCTCCATCAAGGTGATCTGCAGAGCTTCGGCGACATTCTCCATGAAAACTGGGAATTGAAGAAGACTATGGCTCAAGGTGTCAGCAACGCTGGCATTGATGCTGCCTATGAAGCGGCACGGGTAGCTGGCGCAACTGGCGGGAAAATCCTTGGCGCTGGCGCTGGAGGCTTTCTTATCTTTTATGCGAATGAGGATCGGCATGAGGCGATCGAACGAGTCCTTGCTCCTATGCGCAGAATAGATTTTTCTTTTGAAGACAGCGGTAGTCAGATCATCTTTGCGGAATGAAATTGAATTCGCCCAGTGTTTTTGACATTTATCGATAGAGAGGCCAAATGCCCTACCAGCTTCCAGTGAATTTGAAGGATTTCGGTAAGAAAATCTCATCTCAAACCGATGAAGATGGCATTATCGAAGCTATTTTTGGTCATATTCCACCGCGATCAAAGTATTTTGTAGAGTTTGGTATTGGGCCGAATTGGCTTGACCATGATTATGTGCACGGCTTGGAAGGAAATTGCGTTCGCCTCCGTGATGAATTGGGTTGGAATGGTCTTTTCATGGATGGTGGTAACCATCCGGAGAAATATGATATAAAAAATGAGTTTATTAAGGCGACAGAAATTAATGGCCTTTTCCGAAAATACGAGGTTCCCCAAGACGTTGATATAATTTCGATCGATGTCGATGGGCAGGATTTTTGGATCATGATGGCTATCGATTACAAGCCGACACTATTCATTGTTGAGTACAATCCGAACTTTTACCAAATTCATCAGACTCTTACAGTGCCGTTCGATGAGTATTTTCGTTGGGACGGAACAAAACATTATGGTGCCAGTCTTGGGGCATTGATTAAGTTGGCGAGGGACAAGGGCTATAAACTGGTTTATGCGAACGGCGTCAATGCGTTCTTTGTTAAAGAGGACCTGATTAAAAATACGGATGATTTCGTAGATTTTGACCTTAATTGCGTTCTCGACCAGCATATGCATGATCATCTTGCTCGGAGATGGGAAGTTTTACGGTAGGCAGCATAAGATTTATTGCTGAAATACTGCCTATATTTATGGCAATAAAATATCGAGGATTGCTGTAATGCTTGTTAAGCATTTCGTGCAATTTTGGGAACACCTAAAATCAGAGGACAAGAATGCGGCTTAACCGTAAGCTCTTCAGGCCGCTTCTACAGCAGGCCGATGCGGCGCGCGACCAACGGCACTGGAATTCCGCCGTGGAGGCTTACCGTCGTTATCTGTTTTTTGCGCCGAGGCATGGCCCGATCTGGGTTCAGCTAGGCAACTGCCTAAAGGAGGTAGGTCATTTGAAGCGTGCGCGCGCAGCTTATGAACGTGCGCGCTCCCTTATGCCCAAGAATGTGGACCTCTATCTTCAGATGGGCCATCTGGCAAAGTTGGATGATCGTCAGGATGACGCCATCGAGGCGTTCCAGCGGGCGGTGGAGATAGATCCGCATTATGGGGATGCCGCTGCGGAATTGAAGCGTTTGGGTGGTAATCATTGCATGACGTGCCTTTTGGTTCATCCCGAACGGGATCGCGCAGCCAACAAAGCCGATGCGCGCAGAGATCGTGACCGCGTTACGCGATCTGCCGATGCAATTGCGGCCTTTCTTGCCAAACTGCCATCCCCGACGCGGTCGGACGGCTTGATCCCCCAGATGTTTCACTTCGTCTTCGGATTCAAGCAAAGAGGGGATATCCCCTATTATAGCTACATGGCTATAAAATCTGCCTTGCATTTTAATCCCGGCTGGCAGGCCTATTACTATACGATGCACGAACCATCTGGAGAAAATTGGGATCGCATAAAAGATCAGGTAACAGTCATCACGCTGGATGATTTTGATTATTACGGTAACGCACGCCTCTATCACTATGCGCACAAGGCCGATATCATAAGAATGTTGGTGTTGAAGAAATCCGGGGGTGCCTATCTCGATATAGATACCCTCACACGCCGTTCCTATGAGGATCTGCGTCATCATGATTTCGTCATGGGCGTGCAAGCGGCTGGATCCGATTCTTCATCAGGCCTTGCTAACGCGGTCATGCTCGGCAAGCCAGAAGCACCCTTCATCAACCGGTGGCTGGAGGAGTATGACTATTTCCGGTCGAAGGGGCGCGATGACCTATGGGACTACCATTCGGTGAAGCTGCCGGTCTCGCTATCGGCAGCCCATCCTGGGGAGATTACTATATTGGATTATCGCGCTTTCTTCTTTCCGCTTTGGACAAGCATTGAGCGCGCGCTGTTCTCCGAAACGAGCGCGATGTTCCGTGAGGATTTCGAGCCGGCCTATTGCTTCCATCTCTGGAACGGCGCGGTTGGGGATTGGCTCGAGAAGATCGACGATGCCTATGTCCAGCAATCTGGCTCTATCTATGCAAGTATAGCTAGAGAAGTTGAGGGAGTGGAACAAGTTCCTATTCACCCAAAAAGGCCTGCTCGGGGATCAAAAGGAGACAAGGCATGAAGCTTCCTCTTGTTTCGCTCGTCATGCCGACGATGAATTCAGAGCGCTTCATTAGGGAGACGCTTCATAGCCTGATTGGGCAGGTATATACGAATTTCGAGCTGATCGTTGTTGATGGTGGTTCGACTGATGATACTCTAAATATCATCGAGCGATATTCAGAGGGTGATATCCGAGTCATAGAACTGGCACCCGGACTTGGAATCGCCAAGGCTCTCAATGTCGGCATCGAAGCAACGCGGGGTGAATTCATCGCGCGTATGGATGCCGATGACATCGCATACAAATGGCGCATCCACGATCAGGTCAACTTTCTGGTTGCTGATCCGGAAATCGATCTTATCGGTACCGGTGTCGATGCCTTTTGGGACCATGAGGGCGTTTTTCGTAGCCCAAAGATCCACCAGGATATCCAGGACGAGTTCCTAGTGAACAATCCCTTCTTCCATCCCACCATCATGTTTCGACGAGTGCTCGCTGATTCCGGTCTGTTTCGCTATGACGAGACGCATGCATTCGAGGAAGACTATGAACTGTGGGGCCGGCTCATCCCAAAGGTGAAGTGTGCAAACATGGATCAGAGTTCGATTCGTTATCGTATCCGAGCGAACAGTACGCAATGGGATCCGCGCAAATATCGTTTCAAGCGCCGCGCGCTGGAAGGCTTCTGCGCCTCGATCGGCCTCAAAAATGAGACCTTGATCGATGGCCTTGCCGAGTTCCAGTGCGGTGGCTACATCCGGCATCACCATTATCTGGTAATGCGCGATTATGCCCGTTCGGCGAGCGAGCAAAAGCTGCCGCGTCTCGGCTGGCTGCATGAAGCCTTGCTACGCGAAAGAGATTATTCGGGTTTCACAGCTTGGTTCCGCGCTGCCAAGGGGTGGTCGGCCTGAATCGGGGGCAACACGAAGGCATTCACCGCCCCTCCCATAGCGGCTTACGCATAAGGGAGGAGGCATTCATCTCAGTTCATTGTACCAACCCATGCTTCTTTCGTTTGCATGGAGACCGACTTGGCGCCTATCTTTTTTATTCTACGCAATCGCGTTTTCATCATAGTGCCACTGAACAAAGGGGTTGCCAATCAGATGGCTCACGCGATTTAGGCGCTCGTCGTGGGGCGCGATCAATATGTCGATATGCGCCGGGAAGCGTGGATGCAAACACCCTTCTACAGCTTCGTGCAAAACGTGCTGATCAATTGGCCTTAGCGCTCCGCCATCATATGGATAGAGATCAAATACTGGACGATTGAATGCAAAGATGCTGTCTACAAGCTTGTGGGCAGCCTTCAGTCCCAACGATTCCGGCTGGAATTCGATCAACATCGCCATGGTATCTCCCGCAGAAGCGAATGACTTTTCTGCGCCCAAGAAAACGAGTGGCTCGGCACCTTGCACATCAATTTTTACTAAATCTGGTACAAATATTTTATCCGATAGGAAGGTATCTAGCTTTACAACGTCGATATCAATTACATCCCGATCCTCATCGTCAGAGGAAAGTCGATGGTCTCCGTGATTATCTTTACTTAGAAATAATTGAGCTTTCCCATCCGCTGCTCCTACAGCGGAAGGCCATGATTTCACGTTCTGGAATCCGTTGGCATCCGCGTTCATCTGTAACTTAGAAAAATTGCTTGGTTCAGGTTCGAATGCATGCACATCGGCTTGACCTCCAGAAACTGCAGATGCGATACACGAATACCAACCAATATTTGCTCCAATATCCAGAAATTTTGGCCTTTCGCTGAGCATTTTAATAAATATTTGCGTAGTCCAAGGTTCATAATCTGGAGTATCTTTGGAATTATTATAGTACAAATCTAATTTATCGTCCAACGATAGCCGAAATTCGGGGATATTCTCGATTTTTACGTCAATCCAATCTTTGGACATAATGAAATCCCTGAGAATTGTGACAATATTTCTAAATCTATATTCAAATCAAAATGAATGGCTAACGCGCCTCGATCCCTACCCCTCTTTCGCAACATGAATAGAGAGGCTACTGGTCAAAATGGATGACGACAACCAATATCGAAATTTGTACGTGCTTGGGCTTCGTAGCCTTGTTTGCTAGTTATCCCGCATGGCGCCTCTCATTGATGCAACCTCCCTGCTGATCCGACGCAACATGCCGGTTATGACAGGCATCGATCGCGTCGAATATGCCATTGCAAGTTGGGCGCTTGAGGCATGGCGCTTAAATGAGTTAACACCCACCTTTCTCATCAACACCCGACTAGTGCGTGGAATTCTGCTTCCCCGAAAGATGGAACGCTTACTGGCTGCTAGCCGCCATGTCCGTTCCCTTGAGAGTCGGCCTGGCCCGATGCTGGCACACTTATTTACGTATTTGACGCCGCCGTCCCGCCTCGACAGCCATGAGGGCGCTATACGGTTGCAGGGGGCAGCGGTTAGCAAGGCCCGTCCTGCGTCGTGGATGACGACGATTGAAGGTTTGTTTGGCCGTCGCATTGACTCTCTCTCGCGATCAGGCGCGCCGCTCCGATATGTCCACCTGTCCCACTACGGACTGCAGTGGCCAGAGCGATTCGACTGGATTTTGCGCAACAATATCGACGCAACGTTCTTTGTTCACGATCTCATCCCTATAGACTTTCCGGACTATTGCAGCGCCAGTGCGCACCAGAGCCACAAGCGTAAGCTTGAGACCATCGCCCGAATAGCAACCCGGGTAGCAGTGAATTCGGAAGATACCGCTTACCGTCTGCGTACCTATCTTCGTAGCGAAGGGCTGCGAATCCCGTCGATCGAGACAATCAGGCTTGGAAATGGCCCATTGACGGACCCTGCGCCGATACTCCCTCCATCGACCGGGATACAATCGTCCGGGTTGAGGCCATATTATGTGTGCGGCGGCACCCTTGAAGGACGCAAGAATATCCCGCTCGTCATTGAAGCTTGGCGCATGCTCACCAACCGGCGCGCGCTGAAAGATATGCCTTGTCTGGTGTTGGCTGGAGAACGCGGATGGTCAGCGGAGGGCTTGTTTCGAGATCTGGATCAAATGCGTGACCTATCGTCTCTTGTCATCGAGGTAAGCGGTCTGAACGATGCTGAAATGGAAATACTTGTGGATCATGCCGAGGCTGTGATTACGCCTTCTTTTGCGGAGGGATACAGCCTTGTTCCGGCGCAGGCGATGGGCCGAGGCAAGATGACGTTCATGTCCGACATTGCGGCTCACCGAGAACTGGCAAGCGGCCAGGAAGAGCTCGCCTGCTTCTTCGACCCTCGGCGGCCCGACGAACTGCTCGAACTGATCGAGCGCCCACGCCAAGTGCTCAATCATGCTCCGGTCCAGCGTGGCTGGCACGACTTTGCTCGGGAGATTCTCGTTGGCGGCGGCCTCTCCCCGCCATATTCTGAGGCGATGGAATCCATTCAGGACGCAGTGCGATGAAATGGTTCAAGGTAGGCCGTCATCTGGCCAGAGGTGACCGTGCACGGGACCGTCGGAACTGGCCGGCCGCAGCCCGCTCCTATGAGCGCTTCCTGCGTCGCCGGCCGAACAATGCTCCGATTTGGGTACAACTTGGGCACATGTACAAGGAAGCCGGGCGGTATGCGTCTGCCGCGAAAGCCTATCAGAAGGCATTGAACCTCGCCCCCGAAGATGCAGAAATCCATCTCCAGATTGGTCATCTGAACAAGCTGACCGGAAATATGCGCCTTGCCTTGCTCGCCTTCCGGCGAGCTCTTGCTATTGACCCGACCCTTGAATCCGCGCGAAGAGAAGTCGGACATTTCGGCGCGGAACCCGCTTCGTCGGGTGAAAAGGACGAGTTGGCGGCGTTAAAAATGCAACTTCTGGAAGTTGCAAGTCGTCTGACCTTGGTCGAACACGCCGTGGCGGAAATGATGGCATCCAAATAGCCGTTGTTGAAAGTTTCTAACATTCTCCGCCATGGTTTCAGACAGGTAACGGGAGCGGGCAAACGCTTTTTATGTTGCTCTCAACGTCAAGCATTGGCAATGAGTGGCCCCTGTCTCGCCAGCACCGCAGGAGGGGCTGGCATAGCTCGGATACCTGCTCTTGATCATCTTCACCTCTGTTCTTGCACGCAAAGCTTCCCTCTTATCGGGCGCATCTTCCTGCCTGGCTGCAATAGCGCTTTCCGGATGCAGCACCCTTCCGATGAGCGGGCCGACGGCAAACAAGATTGAGCATCTGGCGAAGGCCGATACGAATGTCATCGGCTTTCGAATCGAGAATATTTCGCCAGAGGCGATTGCGGCTTTGGATGCTGCTTCCCCGATTGCCGAGGGCGCACTGAGTTCCCTCGCTGTCGGCTGGCAGTCCCAGCGCTCGGACATCATCCGGCCAGGTGATATATTGAATATCTCGATTTTCGAGGTTGGCTTCACTCTGTTCGGAAGTGCGGTTACAGCGCTCGACACGAAGTTGGAGAATACACCCGGTAATGCACAACGCATCGGCATTCGCGTGGATGATCAGGGCAATGTGAGCCTGCCCTATATTGGCAAGCTGACCGTCGCAGGATTAACGCCCGAAGAAGTGCAGGCCCACATCGAGGTCCGGCTTACAGGGCTGTCGCAAAACCCGCAGGCGCTGGTCCTCGTCACTGACAGTATTCAGAACAGTGTCTATGTGAGCGGGGCTATTGCGCGGCCCGGCCGGTTCCGGCTTGAACCGGGCCAAGAGCGCATTCTCGATCTCGTCACGCTGGCCGGCGGCCCCACGGCGGAAACGGATAATATCGAACTGCACGTGGTGCGCGGACAGCGCACAGCCGACATTCGCCTGGGTGCGCTGCATGCGGAGGATGAAGACAATATCTCTCTCTCGCCAGGGGATCGAATTGAGCTGATTAACAAGCCGCGGAGCTTCACTGTCTTTGGAGCGTCCGATCGCGTTTCGCAAATTTCCTTCGGCGTCGGCAGTGTTTCCCTTGCCGAGGCACTGGCACGGGCTGGCGGTCCATCTGATAATCGTGCAAATCCGAAGGGCGTGTTCCTTTTTCGAAACATCAAAAGGCCTGACGGTACGGACGATCCGGTGATCTATCGGATCAATCTGATGGATCCGCAGAATTATTTCCTGGCTCAGCGCTTGACCATGCGGGACAAAGATTTGATCTACTTCTCCAATGCGCCGGCAAACATCCCGACGAAATTCATTTCTATCCTCAATCAGCTCATCAGCCCCGTTGTCACTGCGCGAATTCTGACCCAGTGACACTGTCATTGACCGCCTGCGGGTCTGGCGGTCCAGTTCCGACTGCGGAGATGGAATGCGTGTAGCAATTGACGGTTTCAATCTTGCACTGCCCCGCGGGACAGGTGTTGCAACCTATGGTTTTGGCTTGGCGCGCGCCCTTCAAGACATGGGGCATGTCGTTGACGGCGTTTTTGGTCTTAATGCCGGTAACTCGGCCGAAACCCGCGAACTTCTCTTCTTTGATGCCTTTGGTCGAGAACAGCCGTTCGGTAAGTCGGAGAAGCGCCGCTTCATCCGGCGCCCGATGCTGCGCACGCTTTTTCCGCTAAACCTGTCGGAAGTTTCGCTCACGGACAAAGTAGAGAAACGCGACTTCCAGTATCGGCTTCCGCATTTCGATCGTGTCTATACCTACCCCTATCTGTTCGAACTTGCGTTCGCCCGATTCAGATTGACGCGTTCTTTCCTGACCATCAAGCTCCCGCAGACACCCGATGTCATGCATTGGACCTACCCCGTTCCCGTGCGCGTGCAAGGCGCGCGGAACATATATACGATTCATGATCTGGTCCCGCTGCGGATGCCGCACACAACGCTTGACGACAAGAAGACCTATCATGACTTGGTCAAGCAGTGCGTGATGGACGGCCATCACGTCTGCACTGTCTCGGAAGCCAGCCGACAAGACATTCTGGCTCATTTTCCGGTTGCTCCGGAGAAAATGACAAACACTTATCAAACTGCGCCAATTCCTGCTGAGATCAGCCAATCCAGTTTGGAAGATGATGCAAAGATCATCGGTGAGTTATTCGATCTCAATAACCGCGGATACTTCTTGTTCTTCGGTGCCATTGATCCAAAGAAGAATGTTGACCGAATACTTGAGGCCTATTTGAAATCGGGCAGCAGCCTGCCTCTTGTCATGGTGCTCGGCAGGGACTGGGGGTTGGGCTATCGACGGCGGCGCAAATCTCCGCCAACTGACATTTTCGAACGTCATGATGATCGGAAGATCATCCAACTGGAATATCTTCCTCGACCGATGTTGTTCCGGTTGATCCGGATGGCGCGCGCTGTAGTCTTCCCCTCGCTGTACGAGGGATTCGGCCTACCGGCATTGGAAGCCATTCAACTTGGTACGCCCGTCCTGACATCCAACCTGAGCTCATTGCCGGAGGTTGTCGGAAATGCGGGGCTGCAGGTAGATCCCTACAGTGCCGACGCGATTGCCCACGGCTTCATCAAAATGGAAACCGATGAAAACCTATATAGGGAGATGCTTTCCGCTGCCCCTGCCCAAGTATCAAAGTTCTCCGATGAGGCTTATCTTGATAGGCTGACACAAATGTACTCGCGGATAGTGTAGCCCATCTTTCACGCACATGACCATCGGGCGAGCGATCGGCGCGGCCCGCCGGATGATTTCGCCAGCGAAACTGGCACTGTAGACAGGAATGCTTACTAGAGCGTTTGCCATTCATTCTGGTTCATAGCCGCATGATTTGAAGTAGTTGGTGCATTCGGCGGGCTGGAAGATGTCGACGAGCTTGCCGATCAGGTCCCAGAGCCCGCTGACGGTGCGCTCACCGACCTTGCGGAGCATGGCCTTGAGCCGTGAGAAGGCCTTCTCGATTGGATTGAAGTCCGGGCTGTAGGGCGGGAGGAAGTGCAGGGTTGCGCCGATCGCTTCGATCCTCTCCTTTACGGCTGCCCGCTTGTGGCTCGACAGGTTGTCCATGATGACCACGTCGCCGGGACGCAGCTGGACGGCTCGAAAAACGTGACGATTTTGGGCTGACATGGAGGCACTTGCGCGGGACGGCCTGATGGGTCGCCGTACGGGCTTGTTTTTCCTGTTTTTGCGGGCCGCTCTGTTCCTTGGTGGACCGTTTCCATATCAAGCAGGCGCAGTTCGGCCTTCGAGCCATGCGAGGCGCTGGAAATTATAGACCAGGTTGGCCATGCCGATCTTGATCCTGGCGCGGGCGATCCCGACGGTGCGGACGACAAGGCCCATTCGGTGCTTTTGCCCGGCAAAAACATGTTCAACGGCAGCCCGGACTTTTGACCGCTTTGCATTGGCCCTGGCTATGCGTTCAGGCAGCGGCCGCCGGGGCAATCGCTTCTGGTGGATGTTGCTGGTGAACATGCCCCTGGCGAGGAACGCCTCGTTCTTCTTCGATCGATAGGCGGTATCGGCCCAAACGCCCGAGACGGTGTTCTCCTTGCTGATGAGGTCGGGCAGTCGCGCTCCATCATGGGCATTGGCGGCGCTCGCATCCCAGGTGCGGATCAGTCCGTGGACCGATCGATGCCGATATGGTTTTTATAGCCAAACATCGGAATGGCCAGATCGACCGGTTTTGCCGCCTTGGGATCGGCACCTTCCCTGACCTTGGCCTTGGTATATTTGATCGACCAGCGCGCATCACGGTCTTTCTGCCGGATCTTGGCGGGCTTCCATTCCTCGGGAATACGGCCCTCCTTGATGGCGATCTTCTCCTCCTGAGTGTTGCGCTGCTTAGGTGCGGGAACGACGGTGGCGTCGATGATCTGCCCGCCCATAGCCAGATAGCCTCGATCCTTGAGCGCGGCATCGAAGCGCGCGAACAGACGGTCGATTGCCTTGGCCTTCACCAACCGTTCGCGGAACAGCCAGACCGTGGTGGCATCGGGAACGGTGCCTTCCAGCCCGACGCCCAGGAAGCGCTGGAACGAAAGCCGGTCCTTGATCTGCAATTCGGTTGCCTCGTCAGACAGCGAATACAGCGCCTGCAGAACCAGGATCTTGAACATGAGCACCGGATCGAACGGCGGTCGTCCGCCCTTGTTACGGCCGCGTTCGCCGCAGCCGTTGATGATGCGAGCCGGTTCAAGCGATCACGGACGGCCGGCGCCTACTTCGGGCTGGTCCCCCGACGGCACCAATCGGGCGAGCTCGACTGGACGGGCCGGATCACCAAGCAGGGGGATAGCACCGTTCGCAAGCTGCTCTACGAAGCGGCCAACTCGATCCTGACGCGTACCAAGCAGAGCTTCGCGCTGAAGAGCTGGGCGCTCAAGATCGCGAAGCGGCGCGGCCTTCGAAAAGCCAGGGTTGCGCTCGCCCGCCGCCTCGCTGTCATCATGCATGCCATGCTGCGCGATGGCACTTTGTTCGAGGCCTGAGATACAGTAGAACCAGTTCGCCAGCGGTAATGCTCTCCAGCTGACCCAATGGCGGTGTCCCGCGAGGGAACGCAGGGACGGACGATCTGCGAAGGTTACCGGATGGGCTACCAAGCCCGCTTCGAGTCAATGCAACGTCCGGCCTTGTGAGACCCGATACAGCACCACCGACCTTCAGGACGGCGAGTGCGGACAGATCCTTGAGACCCTCAAGGGACAACCGCCAAGCAACTGCAAATTACAGATCCTCACCCTAGCCGCCAACCTGTCCAAGAAGGCGGGACCACCTCAAATCCCCCTCGATTCACTTCGTGTGGAAATCGCTCTAATTGAGCGGTCAGTCATTCCTTTCTCAGCAGATATCTACCAAATCACGGTCTGGATGACCGCGCATGGTCTGAAGCTGCGCCCAGCCGCATGAGGGTCGTAAGTGGATTCACTTCCGTCGGATCTTCAGCGAACTGCTTGGCGAGAGTGAGTAAGGCGTCCTTATCCGCCTCGGTGTTCGGTGTAGGCGGGGGAGGCCCATCGATGCCCAGCAAAGGCTCGATTGGCATCAAGGCAGATTGCTTGAGCTCAAGGAATTGCCTCTTTGCTGCTGGGTGCTCGTCCAGCCAAGCCAGATCGAGAATGCCGTGGGCGAGCAGCTCCTCGCGCGTCCCCACCAGTCTGGCCAATTTTTCGGCGTCATTGCCCGTTAGCCATTGACCGGTTACCACATGGATCGCCGTAATGACTTGATCGATGTCCAACATAACGGTCATACCTGAACTCCTGTGGATTCGAGGCCAGCAAACGCAAGAAATGCCGTTTCTACGTTCTGGACCATCACATCCTTGGAAAAACGTTCTTCTGCCGTCTTGCGCGCAGCATGTTGCATTGTGCGCAGAATAGCCTGATCGGCACGCAGGCGATTTATGGCTTTGGCAAGCGCCCTTGCCGCATCTTCATCATCGGGGACAAGCACGCCGCTTGTGCCTGTTATCACGACCTCAGCAATGCCGCCGACGTCGAGTCCCAACACGGCGCAACCCGCAGCCAGAGCTTCGGCAGCAACCAAACCGAATGACTCGTACCGACTGGGCAACAACGCGATATCGGCGGCATGGTACAGCGCGTTCAGGTCTTCACGGGTGACAATGCCACGGAGTTCAAGGCACCCCGTTTCAATCAAGGGTTGGACACGGGCTAAGGTCGCAGCGTCCACGACGCCTTCCAAACTCCCGCCACCAACGAAGATACCCCGTAAATTCGGATCCTTTTCAACGGCCATTTCGAAAGCCGCTAGGGCGATGTCGATACCCTTGCGCCGTTCGAACCTGCCGACGAACAGCACCAAATTGCCCTGCTTGTTTTTGAAACGTGGTGCATCCCCGATGTCCACGCCATGCACAGCATGGCGCACTCGGTTGTCCAGTGCAGTTCCGGACTGGCGGCTCAATTCGGCAACGATCGATCGACTGTTCGCGAGCAAATGCGAAGCCTGCCGCAAAACCAGATTTTCAGCGGCGATCATCCGCGTAACGATTGCATCACGAAGCAGGGGGCGTGAGGCCCATTCGCGATTGAACTGCGCACTCAGGCCGTAGGACGTGTGGAGACTCACGCAAACCTCGATGCCCGGCTGATCAAGGCAGCCTACGCCTTCTAGATCCCAGATTGGAAAGGAGAGAAGATCGAGATTGAAGGATTTCAATACTGCAACATGCTGGTACACGCTTGCGGCCCATTGCGCCTGATCCGCCGGAAGGCCGTAACGTTCGGAGATCCAGCCGTGATCCGTTGAGTCGGATCGAATCTCATGTCGCCAATAGCCGTCCTTGTAGCGGATCCGAATTTCGGAATCTCTTGCTTCCATGACTACATGGACTTGGTGTCCCCGATCTGCGAGGCCTTTCGCGACAAGTCTGGTCCAACGAGGAATCCCGGATTCGTTCGCGTTGCCAAAATATCTGCATATGAATGCCACGGTCAGTTTGCGCGGCACTGCTGCTACAAAGGATTGGAATGCCGGCACGGCCCCGGGTCGCCACGAGCCATGCATATTCGCCGTGTTGATCTGTGCCAACTTGAACCCTTCTTCTAGGGCGACGTGTACTTCTCGGTCCAGTTTCGCGCGATGCCGTGAGTCGATTCCTCCCTCCTTGAGCGAAGCCTGATTGCCACCAAGCCACTGCTTCCGGAGCGTCTGGAGTCGATCGGCCGCATTCTTGGCGACGTCCGGATTCCAGTTCGTTGTACCATGCCTGTTGATGAAGTAGCTGTGGCTGCGGACGATCGCATGTACCGATCGACGTGTCATGTTCGAGGAGCGTAGCGCGCTGGAGGCAAACTGATGCCAGACGAGCGCATCGGGTGCATATTCGATTTTCCACCCAGCGTCGATCAACCGTATGCAGATGTCGGTTTCATCAAGATAATAGGAAAATGACTCGTCAAAACCACCGATCCCCTCGATTGCCGATCGGCGGACAGAGGAATTTGTGCCCAGCATCGACGGATAAATCCAGTTTCCCGGTCGGCAGAACGTGGACAGATCAAGATGTGTGCTGACGAAAAAGGGATCTCCGAAACGATCGCAAAGGGTCGTTCTGGCCTGATATGCCGATCCCAGTCGCCCGATCGTGTGTCCACCGACCGCGCCGACTTCCGGATTCCGATAATATTGGACCAAGGCGGTCAACCAGGAGGGATGGGGTACCGCATCATCGTCCAGAAATGCGATGATCTCTCCCGCAGCAAGTGAAAGGCCAATGTTGCGCGACTTGGCGAGGTTGGCTTCTGGACAGTGTCCGATCTTGATGCGATCCGCCCATTGCTTGAGAATTTCGTCGGTATGGTCCTCCGATGGACCATTAACGACGACGACCTCCAAATTCGGCCATTTCAGCCCAGTTAAGCCCCGCAGGCAATCGCCAAGTAGCTCTGCACGTCCCAAAGTATTGATGACGATCGAGACTAAAGGCATTTCTTCCTTCATGTCAGGGCTCCTCGGCCGATTAAGGCCAGAAGGGAACGATTGCTGCGGGAGAATATAGGGTCGTTCATCAGGTGCTCGATGATTTGCGTGCGGCGCGGTGCGGCGCGCAGCATACGAACTGTCCAGGCGAGGCTGAATTCTGTCTCTCCCCAGAATAGCCAAGCCAGCGACTTCAGGTCGTCAGAAAAGGAGAGATCCATAAAGGCAGTACCGTCGGGACATTTTTCAAGCTCAGCCAGCACATCTGGCGGATAGATACACATGGCCCCACCCCCATAATGCACAGCATATTCCAAGTGTGGCCAAACATCCTGCACGGAGGCTCCCAGCGCCAGAGCGTCGCGATAGCCGATCTCAGCCCGCTCGAATTGCCCATCTTCTTTCAGGCAGTGACTGAGCTGAACGCGATATCCGCTGTGCAGGGGATAAAAGGCTAGTGCGCGTTCGTAGGCCGAAATTCCCCGCGACCAGTGTCCGCCATCGCGCGCTGCGTTGCCTTCTTTCGCATGGCGCTGAAACTCCGGATCAAAGCGGGCGGCGTTGAAGCTGATTTCGACTGCCAGCGGACGTCTGGGCGCTAACTGCGGAAGACTGCGCATGATCGCCAGAGACTGTTCAGCGTTCGCGCGGGCTCGTGCACGCAACAGAATAAGTCGCAGGGTGCGGCGAATGACGTCGTCAGGCTTCGTGGCCAAACGTGATCGGAGATCATGAAACCGATGGTCGGAACGGCGCATCGATGGTGCCGCAAGCGCGCCTGTATCGCCTAACACGGAAGAGAGTATTGCAGGATGCGCAACAATCGCCGTCAGCCACTTCTTAATCTGGCTCATGGTCTGTTACCGCCTTTCCCCGTTACCGTCATTCTGAATGCCTCAGGCAAGGTAGCGCTTGTCTAGATCGACAGTATGAGGTTGATCTACCCAGCCCAATCGATCTCTTACCTCTTGAGCAACCCCTTCTGGCAAGGCCGCCAAGACTGCTAGGCAGAGTGTTGTGTATACGCATCTGTGTCCCATCAGCATGTCGGGATGCCAAGCTTCAAGCGATTTTCCGATGACGTCACTCCAGAGAGGAAGGACATATTGATCCGACGTTAGTTCAAGAAAGTCATCGCTTCGCTGTTCGTCGAAGAGATAATTTTGCACGCGATGCCAGAGTGGAAAGAACCATCGAAAATGCGGCAAGATATGCGCGCGCGATGGGTCCGACGCGTAGAGATGCATGGGAAGTTCCGACGTGAACAGCGCCTCACACAGATCCCCTCCACTGGCATCGAAGCTCTTATAGGCACTGAGCCAGGCGTTGGCGAACGGACTGCTGGTCTGGCCAGCAAGGATGGTGTAGCCAAAAGTGCTTCTGGTTCCTGGGATGGCGGGCTGTGTCCCCAGAACGAATGGCCAAGCCGCAAGGCCATTCATGTTCTGCAAGGTTAGCGTGTCGCAATCCATCACAATACCGCCGATTTCGAACAGTGCAAGAAGGCGAATAATATTCAGCCTTTGTGGACCGGATAATATCGGTGCCGGGCCGAACCATTTGAAGGGCGGTACAGCAACAAAGCGCACTTGGGCGCGCACCAGGTCCCAATATTGGCCTTTCGGCATGTTAATACCGTAAACAATCAACATGGCATCCGGATGGCTCGCATGAGCCGACAGGATTGCCATAGCTGCATAGAAAGGAAAGCTTTCGATTTCTCTCTGCTTTGCAATGAAGTGGATGGCGTTGATTGCTTCTGCGCTGCCTGGACATTCCTTTGCAAGCTTTCGCAGCCGGTTCCTGAAGATATGCAAAATCGCATGACTTCGCACAAAACCAGGAATGTCCCGGAGCACATATCTTCGATTTTGCCGAAGATTGTCCCGTAGATGGAATGGAAGGGACTTGCTGTCCTGATCCTTCATGGTCTGGATCACGAGAGAGGCAGCCATTCCGACCAATGCTCGGTCGATGCCGCCATCCGTACGCTCCGTATCTGATGATCCACAAGCCAAGACAAAAAGCCATCATAGTGCTGATAATGCAGCAGGGGCTCCTGGAGAAAGCCAAGCTGCGGCCATTCGCGTTCCCGAGCTTCGACGCTATAGGCGCGAAGACGGTTGAATGCGGGGCGATCGACAAAACCACTCATCTGAAACTCGTTAAGTTCAGCCGTGGGAGCTTCGTTCTCCACCCCCAAGCGGGCCGCGAAACGATCAAGCGCCAAACGGTTCAGTCTGCGCTTGGTAGGATCGTTCGCATTATTAGCTAGGGTGACACGGTATTTGATGGTCGGGCGTGGAAAATTTCCACAGTTTGATCGGGATACGATGCGAGACCAAAGTTCGTAGTCTTCTTCACATCGGAACGTTGGATCATAGCGCAATTCGCTGCCCAGTTTACCGCGATCGAACAACATTGTCGGATGCACGAACGGATTGCCTGCAAAAAAGCTGTTGATCACGTCGTTACCGGTCAACGGCGAGATGATGATACCTCCTTCTACGCCAAATTTCTGAGCGCCTGTCCCGCAAAATGACAGGCCCTCAATTAGCAGGAACTGTAACTGTTCCTGAAGTCGCCACGTCTCCATGACGTCGTCGGCATCCATGCGCGCTATGTAACGTCCGCGCGCCTCATCCAGTCCGGTGTTGAGGGCTGACGCCAACCCTTGATTTTCGGGCAGACGTAAATGCCTGATCCTTCGATCGTCGAACTGCGCGATCTCCGGCCGCATGTCTTGCGTTGAGCCATCGTCGACAACCAGCAGTTCCCAATTTTCATAGCGCTGGTTGACGACCCCGAGGATGGCTGCCCCCAGAGTGGTGCTTGCATTATATGCCGGCAGGATGATCGAAATGAGGGGACCGCGCATGTTTGCTCCACTCAAGTCCGTAGACGCAGAGGTCGCGGTGTGCAAGGCGGTTGCATGTTTGCGCATCCCGGAGAGCAGAACGAGCGGTGGACAGTCCCTGCTTGTTCGGATATCGCAAAAATGCATTCTGTTCGAAGCGAAAAGTGCATTTTACGATATGTCTGGTTTTGTGGACGATTTTGGGCAAGCCTCATTCCGACGGGGGCTGCGGACACAGTTTGGTGTAATCGGCGCCCTGATGCTGAGAGAGTTGCAGAGCCGATTTGGTCGGCAGAATATCGGCTATCTTTGGATTATCGGCGAGCCGATGATGCTGGCCACGGTAATCAGTGTTCTCCATTCCGTTGCCAAAACCGGTATCCATGTCAAGGGCGTGCAGGTCTTCGCCTTCACCCTGGTCGGATACAACATATTCATCATCTTCCGGAACGTCTTCAACCGTTCCGAGCACATGCTCGATTATTACAGTTTCTTGCTGTACCATAACATGATAAAGCCGTTTGATATTGTCGTTGGTAATAGCTTGGCAGAAATGCTGGGTACAATAGCATCATTTTTTATTCTTCTAGGCGCAGGAATATGCTTTGGCGTGGCCGACTTTCCGGCTCGGCCGCTTTATCTATTTCTTGCGATTTTTATGATGTGTTGGCTCACTCTTGGTCTATCTATGATCATTGCGGCCTACACCTACCAAAGCCATTTCATCAGCCGCTTTGTGCATCCTTTTTCCTATTTCATGATTCCGCTGAGCGGAGCCTTCTTCACGATGAGCCTATTGCCGGCTTGGGCCCGCGAATATATGGCCTGGAACCCGCTCATGACTGTTTTTGAGGTTGCGCGCTATGGCCAGTTCGAAGTCATGACTGATCAGTATTTTCAGATAGCATATACGCTCGCCTTCGCGGCGGTTGCAAACTACTGGGGCCTACTTGCGTTGCGACAGGTCCGGCGACGGTTGCAGGTTAGCTGAACTAGAGGCTGTTATGGACTTGTGAGTTCGAATGGATTCAAAGGCTTGAATGGAATTTCATCGCAAGCCATATCCGTCTGACGTATCCGATGAGGAATGGTCGTTGATCGTACCGTACCTGACGCTCCAGCGTGAGGACGCGGGACAACGGGAGCACAGCTTTCGCGAGGTGTTCAATGCCTGCGCTACATCGTGAAGACGGGAGCGCCGTGGCGATGGATGCCGAACGACCTGCCGCCTTGGGCGGTGGTGTATCAGCAGACACAGCGCTGGCTGGCGGCGGGCTGCTTCGAGGCGCTGGTGGACGACTTGCGCGCGGTACTGCGCTTGGCGGCTGGCGGCTGGCGGCTCAGCCGAACCGACCGTTGCCATCATCGACAGCCGGACGTTGCGCTCCACGCCCGAGAGCGGCGAGCGCGCCGGCTATGATGGCGGCAAGCGCAAGAAAGGATCGAAACTCCACATGGCGGTTGATACGCTGGGGCATCTGCTCGCGCTTCATGTGACGCCGGCCAGCGCCGAGGATCGTGGCGAGGTTGAACGGCTCGCGCGGACCGTGCAGGCCGTCACCGGCGACAATGTCGACATCGCCTATGTCGATCAGGGCTATACCGGTGCGCGGGCGGCCGATGCCGCAGCCGCCCACGGCATTACGCTGGAAGTCATCAAGCTGCCCGAGGCAAAGCGGGGCTTCGTTCTCCTGCCTCGGCGCTGGGTCGTCGAACGTTCCTTCGCATGGGCAACCCGCTTCCGGCGTCTCGTCAAGGACTATGAGCGTTACGCCCAGACACTCGCCGGACTCCACGTCGTCCCTTTCGCTTGCATCATGATGAAGCAAGCCGCAGCCATCACCGCTGGTCCATAACAGCCTCTAGGTAACCCGAACAGGGGCCTATGCTGACCGCATTTGCAGAGCCTGGTGGATATCGCAGGCCTCGGCGACCGTATCATATAGAGTCAACGCGCCCCCGAAAAGGACGGCGCCCCGCGTACAATAGCGCTGAAGCATGGCAGGATCGTGCGAGGTCATGATCAGTGAAGCATTGTCGCGGCGCTCGATCAACTCCTCTTCTGACCGACGGCGAAAACGTGCGTCGCCTGCGCCGGTAACCTCGTCTACCAGATAACAGTCGAATTTGATTGCAAGCGAAGTGCCGAATGCAAGCCGCGCTACCATACCCGCCGAATATGTTGACACTGGTTGATCCAAATAAGCGCCCAAACGCGCGAAGTCCTCAACATATGCGAGCATTTCGGACGTGTCGCGTCCGTAAATGCGGGCAATGAACCGCACGTTGTCAGCGCCGGTCATCTTGTGCTGGAAGCAACTGGCATAGCCGATTGGCCACGACGTCGACATCCGTTTCGTGATCCTACCGGAACTGGGATATTCGACGCCTGCAATCATTCGCAGCAAGGTTGATTTGCCGGCACCGTTTGCGCCGCAGATACCGATGCTTACGCCCCTATCGATCTGGAAGTTCAAATTGTTGTGGACCACCTTGCGGAGACCGTGCCCCTGATAGATTTTGGAGACATTCTCAAATCGGATCATTCCACACTTCCGACATACTGGAGTGAAAATAAATGATATATTTCGCCGCTAATTTAGGTGCGGCTTGAGCCGTTGGCAATTGCTCGAACGGACTGGGCGGGGTGCCAGTTCGAAGAATTCTATCTGGAAGACGGTTTCCCACTGGATTAAACCCGTGCATGAAATGAGCTTTCAGGGCACCGACGCAGCGATTGTCACGAACAATAAAATGACGTTCAGTTATTCCCTGTCCAAATTAGATAAATTTAGATCCAGACAAAATCTCATTAAACTTTCTCATGGAGTCTAATTCAGTTGACGAGGTTAGTTTTTGCATGTCTGTAAATCCTAGGTTCTTATATCCTATTTTCTGCCAAATTATTTTATCTATCCTAGTTCTTTCTTCTATAATATTTAAAGTTTCCGATGTCATTTCTGATTTTAGGCAGGATTGATAGGGTTTAGGAACAAAATCTGTTTCATTTTCTTTATTTATTCCAAAGGAAATTCCAAGCCATTTCTGAAAATTTTCCAACCATTTACTGTTTTCATAAATGTCTACGAAATTAAATTCTGATAATGTGGATAGGGATTGATCAATAATTTCATTAGTACATTCACTATCAATAAATTTATCATTTGGTATCAACGGATGCGGCCATAGAAGCATTCGAGCAGTAACATTATCTATTTGCGGAGCAATGGATTTATTTGTCAGAAATGATTTCAAAGGTTGTCGTGCAGAATAAACATGCGCTGCATAGGTGCCTATGTCACTTTCGAGACCATTGGGCTTCGCCCTCCAGAAGGTCCAGAGTGATAAAATCCTAGAAAAAGGGTTTCTTATTATTGTAAATATATAGGCATCGGAGTAACGCTTTTTTATGCTGGAATACCCAATATGGCCGGAGATGAAATTCTTTCCTTCAGTTATTTCGTCAGGTGATAGGAAGAGCCACGGCCTTCTTCCTTGATCCCACGTGTCAAATTCGTCATATGCGCCCAGCAGGCTTCTATCCCATCCATGAATTTCGTTTTGATAGGGTTCCAAGCGAAGCAAAGCGTTTGTGAGCGCTGTTCCTGCTGACTTCGGTATATGCATGAATGCTAGCGGAGTTTTCATATGGTGATGTGCATTGCCACATAAGCTCGGTCACTGCCATACCCATCCGAAGCTTACACGTTCGGCTATCGTTTCGCGGCACCCGTCAATATCGAACGCGATATCCATAAGGCTGACTTCCTCATAAAATCATCGCGGCGTCAATCTAGCCTATTGATAGATTCGCGCATGTGGTCGACACTGACGTTGGAATAGCGCTGGACCATCCGGAGCGATTTCCAGCCTCCCATGTTCATGATGGTGATGAGGTCGATCCCTGCCATGACGCAGTGGGACGCCCAGTGATGGCGCCAGTCATGGACGGTGAAATCCTCGACCCTTGCACGCGGTGGCGTGCTGGTTCTTGATCGGGTTGCCGCCGGGGATCTTCGCCAAGCGGGTGTCCTGATAGGGTTTACCGAACCGGTTGAGGAAAACATGCTCCTTTGTCGGCTGCCCCCGCTTCTCCCAGATCGGACGCAGCACGTCCATGACACGTGGATGCATCGGCACGGACCGGATGATCGCATTCTTGGTGTGATTGAGCCGGATCGACCCTTCCTTCATATCAACGCCCTCGACGCCCCATGGCAAACGCGATCTGGATGCGTGGGCCATGGAAGGCGAGCAGGGTGATGATCGGCTGGATGTGGGGCGAGTATGTCGCGATCAGCCGATCGCGGTCCTCCTTGCTGAGGAAGTGCACCCGCTCATTGTTGAAGGGGATCGCCTTGATCCGCAGGGGCGGAAGATCATGCAGCTCGTGATGGACGTTGATTGAGACCTGGAACACGGCGCGATAGCGATCTTAGCCCGCCGGGTCGTGGCCGGTCAGATAGGCGCGGCGGAAATGTTCCCATGCCTGCTTGGGCTCGCGCAGGCTGAAGTTCCCGATCAGGCCATTGAGCTTGCCGATGCGCAGAACGTCGGACGGGCAGGGCGGCTTCGCCTTTGTCAGGTAGTTTTCGAATGCGTCGGCTATTCTGCCTTGGGCCACGATCGCGGCAGGGCCGAACATTAACCGGTGGCGTAGCTTCGTCTCATGTTCCGCCATCAGGTGCGACGCAGCATCGCGGTCACTCGTTCCTGAACTGAACTCCTTGACCTCGATCTGCCTGTCGCCAAGCGTGACGACGCCTAGAATATAATAGATGCCGCTTTTCCCACGGGTGCGGCTGGAAAGCATGTGTTGTCCATTTGCATATGATCGCTGCCTTCGCCGGGAGGATCTCTCCGCATGTTTGGGTGAAGGCGCATCGGGTTCATGAAGGGCCCAGTTCTAAGTTGGCCGATGTCAGCCGGGACGGCGCAGCGCGTGACGAGAAGAGACTTGTCGGTCAGACGGAGGTCCCCTGGCATTTGGCATTGCAGCGAGGCGTCGGCCTCCGACTTGCAAGGGCGCGTCAACTGCCTTCGCTCGAGGCGGTATTCGCAAGGCCAACGACTCGGGATTTGGCTTCCACCGCCCGGCATTTCCACGCCCAGAATTTGCCAAATGGGGGGCGATTTGTCCAAAATTTGCCCAGAAATGCCATGGGCACGGCAGGATTGGCTGCTCGTTTCGGACAAACAAAAACCCCGCAAAACCATTGGTTTTACGGGGTTTTCGATGGTGGGCGTGGCAAGGATTGAACTTGCGACCCCTGCGATGTCAACACAGTGCTCTACCACTGAGCTACACGCCCACGGTGGAGTGGGCCAATAGCGGGGGGTGGCAGGTAGCGCAAGCGGGAAATTGAGCAGTTCCGCTATTCTTCTGGACAGGGGCACGGCAGGCCATATGGTGCGGTGCGAAAAGGGGACGCCAAACATCATGTTGCCATCGTCTGCGCCGTCTGATCAGCCCTTGGCGCCACCGCCATTCTATCGCCAGCTTTACGTTCAGGTGCTGATCGCCATCGCGCTGGGCGTCGGGATTGGTCACTTCTTCCCGGCAACGGGCGTAGCGCTTCAGCCGCTGGGAGAGGCCTTTATCAAGCTGGTCAAGATGATCATCGCGCCCGTCATCTTCCTCACCATCGTCACCGGGGTGGCGGGGATGAAG
>Ga0207702_10000705_pt1 | contig 35948 bp, 39 predicted proteins | sample KBSCornC62_FD_184302 | JGI IMG/M metagenome (GOLD analysis project Ga0207702, IMG submission 184302) | Corn rhizosphere microbial communities from Kellogg Biological Station, Michigan, USA - KBS Corn C6-2 (SPAdes) (version 2) | ecosystem: Host-associated > Plants > Roots > Rhizosphere > Soil ... | reverse complement strand
TGATGACCCGGGACCGCGAGGAGGCGGCGGTCCACGGCACCCGGCGGGGGATGCTGATCGCCCTCGAGGACACCGGCGCCGTGATCACCGGCGCCGGCCTGATCCTCGCCGGCGCCTTCGCCACCCTCACCCTGCTGCCGCTGGAAGAGCTGGCCCAGATCGGCGCCACGGTCGCGATCGGCGTCCTGCTCGACACCTTCTTCGTCCGCTCGCTGCTGATCCCCGCGATCACCTACTTGTGCGGCGAGCGTGCCTGGTGGCCCGCGGTGGGCCGCTGATCGACCAGCGGCGATGCTCGCTCGGCAGCATGTGGGACCGCCGGGCGCACTATGACGGGGGCTGAGCCCTCGCCGGGATGGCCCTCGCTGCGGCGCAGCGCCTCGCACATGCGCTTGACCAGCAGGTAGGCGAGCAGGGGGAGGACGAAGGAGGCGGCGCGGTAGGCCCAGAGCTGGCCTTCGTAGGGGACGCCGAACTGGACGAAGGCGCGGTCGGCCGAGCCGGCGAAGAAGATCGTCGCCACCCAGGTGAAGAGGGCGGCGCCGACCGCGCTGCGTCGCGGGTTGTCGCGGGGGCGGTCGAGCAGGTTGTGCTGGGCGCGGTCGCCGCTCCAGCGTCGCTCGATCGAGGGCCAGGCGAAGAGGAAGCCGAAGACGAGGAGGGGAAAGAGCACGCCGCCCCAGAAGGGGTTCGGGACCACGGTGTAGCTGCCGAGGACGACGTCAAAGTGGGGCATCAGCCGCAGGGCGCCGATCAGCCAGCCCAGATACCAGTCGGGCTGGGCCCCGTTGGTCCCCAAATAGGGCTCATACGGCCCCCACTGCCAGATCGGGTTGATCTGGACGAGGCCGCCGAGGGCGAAGAGGACGGCGGCGACGGCGGCGAAGAGGCCGAGCGAGCGCAGCGCGTAGGCGGGCCAGAGCGGCGTGCCGACGACGTTCGTCTCGCTGCGCCCGCGGCCGCGGAACTGGGTGTGGTGGGGGGTGGCGACCATCGCCAGGTGGACGGCCATCAGACCGCCGATCGCGACTGGCAGCAGCAGCACGTGGGTGATGAAGAGGCGGGACATGAAGGCCTCGGTGCCGGGGAAGCGCCCGCCCCAGATCAGCGTGCCGAGCTGGCCGCCGACAAAGGGGATCGAGAGAGCGACGGCGTTGCCGATCGCCAGGCCCATGCCGGAGAGCAGGTCGTCGAGCAGCGAGTAGCCGGCGTATCCCTCGAGCACCGCCAGCATCAGCATGGTCAGACCGATGTAGTAGTTGAGGTCGCGCGGCTTGCGGAAGGCGCCGGTGAAGAAGATCCGCATCAAATGGACGACGATCGCCGCGACGAAGGTCAGCGCCGCCCAGTGGTGGACCTGGCGGATCAGCAGGCCGGCGCGCACGTTGAAGGAGAGGTCGAGCGCCGATTCGTAGGCCTTGGAGATCTCCTGCCCGCGCAACGGCGCGTAGGAGCCGTGGTAGACGACCTGGCTCGTGCTCGGCTCGAAGAACAGCGTTAGGTAGATCCCGGTGCCGACGAGGATGACGAACGAGTAGAGGGCGATCTCGCCGAAGAGAAAGGTCCAGTGGTCCGGGAAGACGTACTTCAGCGCTTTGCCGAGGATCGAGCCGGCGCCGGTGCGCTGGTCCAGGGTGCTGACCGCGCGGCGGATCAAGAGCCTTCCTCCACGCCGCCCCAGGAGGCGCCGACCGCGCCGGAGAGCTCGCCCGCCGCGAGCAGGTGGCCGACCTCGATCTTCAGCGGCAGCTGCGGCAGCGGCCGCACCGCCGGGCCGAAGATGCGCCGGCCGCCTTTGAGCACGTCGAAGGTCGAGTAGTGGCAGGGGCAGACCAGGGCCGGGCCGGGCGAACGTTCCGCGAAGAGCGGGTAGCGGAAGAGGCTGATCGCGCACTGGGCGTGGGTGCAGATCTTCGAGAAGGCGAGCAGACCCTCCGGCGCCCAGTCGGCGCGCTCGGGCGGCAGCTCGAGCTCCTCCGGGCGGACGCGGACGACGACCAGCGAGGAGGCGAGGTCGCGTTTGTCGGAGCCTTCGGCGAAGGCGGTGAGGAAGCCGCCGACCGTGAGATCGTCGGCGAGGACCGGGCGGCTGTTCTCGTCGACCAGCGGCGTGCCGTCGCGCCAGGGCGACTCGCGCAGGCGATCGCCGACGCGGGGGCCGAGCGAGGCGAGCGGCGCCGCGGCGGCGGCGCCGAGGCCGACCGCGGCGGCGCCCCCGGCGGCGCCGAGCAGGCGGCGCCGGGTGATGCCGTCGACGCCTTCGCGGGCCCGCATGGCGACGTCTTCGACCTCGGTGCCGCGTTCGGCCGCGGGGTCGGCGAAGCGCGGTCGCTCCTCGCTCAGGGTTTCCTGCGGCACGATCGCGTGCGAGGCGACGATCAGGGCGATGGCGAGGAGCCCGAGGGCCACCGCGGCGGCAACCCCAAGCAGCTGCGTGTTGGCTTCGTCGAAGGCGTAGAGCAGAGCAAAGGCTGCGCCGGCGATGCCGGCTCCGACGAGCAGCGCGGCGACCCCTTTCTCGGCCCGCGGGCTGGCCGGCAGCTCGCGCTCGGGCAGGGGCTCCTTGCCGCGGCGCAGCCAGAGCAGGACGCCGGCGATCGCGATCCGCCAGAGCCAGCGGCCGAGCCGGATCAGGCGAGCGATCATCGCCGCGGCTCCCCTCTCTTCGGTGTGGGCTCCCCGGCGCCGCGCTCGCCGATCAGGCGGGCGACGAGCAGGATCGCGGCGATCGCCGCCAGCCAGGCGATCAGTCCCTCGGGAACCGGACCGATGTGGCCGATGCCCCAGCCGCCGGCGTCGTCGGGTTCCCTGGTCAGTTCGACGTAGCGGGCGATCGAGTCGACCTCGGCGTCGGAGAGCTGCGCTGCGGAGAAGCGGGGCATCAGGTAGGGGCCGACCCTGATCGCCTCCGCCACCTGCGTCGGGGTCGCTGCTCCCAGCGGCGGCGCGTAGCCGCCGATCGCGACCCCGCCCTTGCCGCCGGTGCCGTGGCAGCCGGCGCACGATTCGTCGAAGAGCTGCATCCCCTCGCTGAGCGAGCCTCGCTCGGGTTCGACCGTCGGGATCGCCGGCCCTTCGCCAAGCGAGCCGACGTAGGCGACCAGGGCGCGGATCTCGTCCTCCGGGTAGTGGGGCGGAGCGCGCAGCGGCTCGTCGCCGACCTGGTTCAGCGGCATCCGGCCGGTGCGCAGGTAGAAGTCCGCCGCCGCCTCTCCGGCGCCGATCAGGGACGGTCCGCGGCCTTCGACGCCTTTCCCGCTGAACCCGTGACACGAGGAGCAGCCCTCTTCGAAGAGGGTCCGCCCTTCTTCGACGAGCGGTGATGGGCGTGAAGTGCTTTGGGACGGTGGCCGTGCCAGCGAGCCGGCGGCGAAGAACGCCAGCACGAGGGCGGTGGCCGCGATCGCGAGCCGGCTAGCTCGCCGCATGGGGAACCTCCGGTCCGGGACGGCGCCCCTGGTCGCGCTCTTCGCGCAGCAGGGCCCGCCAGGCGATCGCGGCGGCGGCGAGGCCAAAGGGCATCATCGCGACGACCATCACCCCGCCGGCCTCACGGTCGCCGTCGAGCATCAGGCGGATCGCGCCGGCGTCTGAGACGGGCATCGCCGCCAGCAGCAGCAGGGCGCGGGCGAGCGGCGGCCAGCGTCGCGGCAGTGGCTCGACCGCGAGGCAGACGGTCCAGAGCCAGAGCGCGGTCCAGAAGAAGAGGGCGTGCTCGAGCTCATGCAGCGGCCCGTCGTGCAGCGCCTGCTCGAACAGCGGCGTCAGGTGGAAGGCGAGCTGCGCCGCGGCGAAGGCGCCAAAGGCGAGCGGCGGCCAGAGCAGCGCCCGCGTCAGCGGCGCCCGCAGCAGCTGGGCGAGGTCGCGGGCGGCGGGTCGCGGCAGCGTGCGCAGGAGGAAGCTGACCGGGCGGCCGAGCACGATCAGCGGCGCTCCGATCGCGACGATCAGGCCGTGGCCGAGCATGTGCACGGCGAGCGATTCGTCGCTCAGCATCAGGCCCGCCCCGACAGCGGCGAGCCCGACTCCGAAGCTGAGCGCCCTCACCGCGGCAGCCTCCGCTCGGCGACGATCTCGCGGGCCAGCCAGACCAGCGCGAAGAGGGCGACCTCGGCCCCGATCAGAACCAGCCAGAGGCCGGCGGTGAGGCCGAGCGCGGCGGCGGCGAGACCGAGTGCGAGGACGACCGTCGGCAGGCTGAAGCGGGGGAGCAGGCGCGCTCGCGGTTGCGGTGGGCGACCCGCCTGCAGCAGCGCCAGCGCCAGCGCCCCGAACCCGCCCTGGGCCAGCAGCAGGCCGATCCCCATTCCTCCCGACCAGATCGTCAGACCGGTGCCGAGGATCAGCAGCAGCGCGCCCCAGAAGGCGGCGAAGGCGGCGCCGTTCTTCACGCCGGCTCCTCGGCGAGGCGCCGGTCGAATAGCGGCGCGTGGGAGCCGATCGGCGGCAGCGGCTGCCGGAAGTTGTGGCGCGGCGGCGGCGAGCTGGTCGCCCACTCGAGCGTCTGTCCCTCCCACGGGTCATCTCCCGCCGGCTGCCGCCGCCGCAGCGAGACGGCGACGTTGACCAAGAAGACGAGGATGCCGAGCGCGATCACGGCGGCGCCGATCGAGGAGAGCAGGTTGAGGTCGCCGAGCCGCGGCGCGTAGTCGGGGACCCGCCGCTGCATGCCGTCGAAGCCGAGGAAGAACATCGGGAAGAAGGTCAGGTTGGCGCCGATGACGAGCAGCCAGAAGCTGAGCTTGCCCAGGCCTTCGCGCAGCATCGCCCCGGTTGCCTTGGGGAACCAGTAATGGACGCCGGCGAGCAGGCCGAAGAGGCTGCCGGCGAAGAGCGTGTAGTGGAAGTGGCCGACGACGAAGAAGGTGTCGTGGACGTGGTAGTCGATCGGCGGCGAGGCGACGACGATCCCGGTCAGGCCGCCGATCAGGAACTGGAGAATGAAGCCGAGCGCGAAGAGCATCGGCGTGCGCAGCAGGATCGCGCCGCCGATCATCGTCGCGATCAGGTCGAGGTACTCGATCCCCGCCGGGACCGCGAGCAGGTGCGAAGTCAGCGAGAAGTACTGGTTCTGCACGCCGCCGGTGGTGAACATGTGGTGCGCCCAGACCGCCATCGAGAGCGCCGTGAAGACGAGCAGCGAGAGAACCAGCGCCCGGTAGCCGAAGAAGCGCCGCCGCGAGAAGGTGGCGACGACTTCGCCGACGGCGCCGACGAAGGGGAAGAACATCACGTAGACGACCGGGTGGCCGTAGAACCAGAAGAGGTGCTGGAAGGCGATCGCCCCGCCCGAGCCGCTGAAGACGCCGCCGATGTGGCGTTCGTAGAGCAGCAGGCCCATCGTCACCACCAGCACCGGGAAGGAGCCGACGACCATGAAGGCGGTGACGACCATCGACCAGCTGAAGACCGGCAGCCGCAGCATCGTCATCCCCGGCGCCCGCAGGCGGAAGAGGGTGAGCAGGATCGTCACCCCGATCAGCAGCGAGCCGAGCACCGCGAGGCCGGCCCCGATCACCCACATGTCCATGCCGATGCCCGGCGTGAAGGCGCTGTTGGAGAGCGGCACGGCCGCGGTCCAGCCGTCCGAGCCGGCGCCGTTGTTGGTGAAGAAGCCGGCGTACATGGTCAGGCCGCCGCAGAGGTAGGTCCAGAAGCCGAAGAGCGCCAGGCGCGGCAGGGCGATCTCGGCGGCGCCGATCTGCAGCGGCACGAAGTAGAGGCCGAGGGCGAGCGCGGCCGGGGTGAGGAAGAGGAAGATCATCCCCGAGCCGTGCATCGAGAAGAGTTCGTTGTAGGTCTGGTCGGAGATGAACTGCAGGCCCGGCTGGGCGAGCTCGGTCCGCATCACCAGCGCCAGCACGCCGCTGGCGATGAAGAAGACCAGCGAGGCGGCGCCGATCTTGGCGGCGGTGCGCTTGTGATCGGTGCTGGCGATCCAGCCGATCGCGCCCTCCGCGGGCGCGGCCAGGTTGGGCGCCGCCGGCAGAGGCGGCGCCGCGCCCGGCTCGGCGCTCACGCCGCGCCTCCACGGTGCGCCGCCAGCCATCGCTCGTACGAGGCCGGCGAGAGGACGAAGACCTCGAAGCCCATCTTGCTGTGCTCTAGGCCGCAGAACTCGGCGCAGAGGCCTTCCTCGGAGCCAGCGCCTTCGAAGTCGATGTCGAAGCGGTTGACCCGGCCGGGGATCGCGTCGCGCTTGAAGCGCTCTTCGGGGATCCAGAAGGAGTGGATGACGTCGCGCGTGCGCAGCGAGAAGGAGACCGTGCGGTCGGCGGGCACGGCGAAGGTCGGGTTGGCGGAGCTGTTGCCGATCACGCTGACCCCCTGGCCCGGGTAGGTGAAGCGCCAGCCCCAGCGGAAGGCGGTGACGTCGATCCGCACCGGGGTGGCGCGGGATTCGTCCTCGGCGGCCTCGGTGGTGAAGGTGCGGGTGACGAGCAGGGCGACGACGGCGAGGATCAGGATGGCGACGAGGCCCTCGAGCAGGTTTGCCTCCGAGCGCCGCGAGGGCCGGCGCCCATCGCGGGCGCGGTAGCGGATCAGGGCGAAGGCGACGGCGGCGAAGACGAGTACGGCGACGCCGCTGCCGATCCATATATAGAGGGAGAAGAGGCCTTCGAAGTCCTGGCGCGTCGTGCCCATCCGCGTTTCACCGGCGCTCGCCGGCGCTCCGGCACCGGCGCTGGCGGCGAATCGTCAGGGGGGGCTGTCGCACGTTTGCAGTCCTACCCCGGCGGGGTAGGCCAAAAACGCCCCGCCGCAGGGCGGAGCGCGCGATGGCCGAGCCGAGCGGACAGCAACTGGCGGCGGCCTCGAGGCTCTACCGAGAGCTCGAGGTCGAGGGCCGCCGCGACGCCGTCGCGGTCGAGGAGCCGCTCGAGGTCCGCGTCGACGGCGAGCCGCTCAGCGTGACGATGCGGACCCCGGGCAACGACGAGGAGCTGGCGCTCGGCTTCCTCTTCGGCGAGGGCCTGATCAGCGGTCCCCGCCGCGCCGGCCTCAGCCGCGATCTGGCGGCAAACGCAATCGAGGTCGAGGGGCCCTTGCTGCGCGATCCCGGCCGGCGCCGCTTCTACACGACGTCCTCCTGCGGGGTCTGCGGCAAGGGCGCCCTGGAGGAGGTCGCGGTGGTGAGCGAGCCGCTGCCGCCCGGTCCGCGTATCGAGCGGGCGCTGCTCGCCGACCTGCCCCAGCGCCTGCGCCAGCCCGCCTTCGAGCGCACCGGCGGCGTCCATGCCACCGGCCTCTTCGACCCGGCCGGCAGGCTGCTGCTTGCACGCGAGGACGTCGGCCGCCACAACGCGATGGACAAGGTGATCGGCCGCGCCCTGCTCGACGGCCTCCTGCCGCTGCACGAGCACGTCCTCTGCGTCAGCGGCCGGCTCTCCTTCGAGCTGGTGCAGAAGGCCGCCGTCGCCGGCTGTCCGATCCTGGTCGGTGTTGGGGCCCCCAGCACGCTTGCGATCGAGCTAGCCGCCGACCGTGGCCTCACGCTCGCCGGCTTCGCCCGCCGCGGCAGGGTCAACGTCTACAGCGGGACCGAGCGAATCCGCTGAGTTCCCCCTTGGGGGCCTACCGGGCGATTAAGGCGAAGTCAGCGGGAAGGGGTGATCGTGTCGGCGATTTTTTGCAGCTCTGAGGCGGGGCGGCCGCTGCGGCCGGCGGCCCAGCAGGCGAGCGGGGCCGCGGAGCGCTCGGAGGCGTGGGCGGCGGTGGCGGCGAGCTTCAGCAGGGCGCCCATCTCCTCCCGGCTGGGTGGCGGCACGCCGATCAGGCGGCAGAACGTGGTGACCCACTGCTCGCGATCCATGCCCGGCTCTGGCTCGGCCGCCATCGCTCAGCCTCCGATCGCGCTCATCGTCCGGGCCGGCGGACGGAAGCCGGGCTCGTTGATCCGGTGCTTCAGCTCCTTGCGCCAGACCGCCTCGCGGATCGTCCGCTCCAGCTCGGCGTCGCTGGCGCCCTCACGCAGGGGCCCGCGCAGATCGGTCTCGTGGCGGGAGAAGAGGCAGGTGCGCAGCTTGCCGTCGGCGGTGAGGCGAATCCTGTCGCAGTCGGCGCAGAAGGGCTCGGTGACCGGGTTGACGAAGCCGATCTCGCCGGCGCCGTCGGCGAAGGCGAAGACGCGTGCCGTCGCGTGCGGCTCGCGTGGCAGCTCGCGCAGCGGATACTGGGCCTCGACCATCGCCCGCACCTCGGCGCCGCTGAGCACGTCCTCGGGTCGCCAGGCGCGCTCGCCGTCGAGCGGCATGAACTCGATGAAGCGAACCTGGAAGCGGCGGCGGCGGGCGAGCATGCAGAAGCGCCGCACCTCCTCGGGACCGAAACCGGGCATCGGCACAACGTTGACCTTGATCGGCCAGACCCGCGGAAAGGCGGCGATCGCGTCGAGGCCGGCGAGCACGCGATCGAGCGCGTCGCGGCGGGTTACCTCGAAGAAGCGGCCGCGGGCCAGCGAGTCGATCGAGACGTTGACGCGGCCGATGCCCGCTTCGACCAGGTCCCGCGCCTGTTCGGCCAGCAGGTAGCCGTTGGTGGTCAGCGAGAGGTCCTCGATTCCCTCGATCGCGGCCAGTCGCCGGACCAGCGCCGCGAAGTCGCGCCGCACCAGCGGCTCGCCGCCGGTCAGGCGCACGTCGCGGACCCCCATCGCGACGAAGAGCCGCACCAGGCGCTCGATCTCCTCGAAGCCGAGGATCTCCTCGCGGGCGATCCAGGGCATGCCCTCGGCCGGCATGCAGTAGCGGCAGCGGAAGTTGCAGCGGTCGGTGACCGAGACGCGCAGGTCGCCGAGCGGCCGCCCGTGGGCGTCTTCCAGGCTCATTCCCCGCTGGCTACCCGGGCCGGGCCCTCCTCACTCGCCGCCTGGCCCCCGGCGTGGCGGCTGGGGCGGTCCGCGATCAGATCGAGGGCGTGGGGGAGGGCGGCGGCGATCGCCTCGCCGGCCTGATCGATGCTCGCCGGGCTGCCCGGGAAGTTGACGATCAGGGTGCGGCCACGGATCCCGGCGAGGCTACGCGAGAGCATCCAGTGCTCGGTGTGGGGGCGCGAGGCGGCGCGCATCGCCTCGGCGATCCCGGGGGCCTCGCGCTCGATCGCGGCCCGCGTCGCCTCCGGCGTGACGTCGCTGGGCGCGAAGCCGGTGCCGCCGCTGGTGAGGACGAGGTCACAACCCTCTTCGTCGGAGAAGTGGCGCAGGCGCGCCTCGATCAGGCGTCGGTCGTCGGGGATGACCTCGGCGGCGACGATCTCGGCGCCGAGCCGGGCGGCGAAGGCGGCGAGCCGCTCGCCGCTCTCGTCGCGGCCTTCGCCGTTCGCCTTCGAGGTGCTGATCGTCAGCAGCGCCGCGCGCATCGTCAGCTGTCCTCCGGGCCGGTGGAGCGCTCGCCGCCGCTCGCATCGTTCGCGGCGGCATCCGCTTCGCCGAGCTGCCAATCCGAGCGCCCGCCGCGCTTCTCCAGCAGCACGACCTGCTCGATCTCGACTCCGCGCTCGATTCCCTTGACCATGTCGTAGACGGTGAGCGCGGCGACGGCGCAGGCGGTCATCGCCTCCATCTCGACTCCGGTGCGGCCGAAGGTCTTCGCCACGGCCGTCAGCTCGACCGTGCCGGCCGCGGTGTCGACGCAGGCCTCGACGTCGACGAAGTCGAGCGGCAGCGGGTGGGCGAGCGGGATCAACTCGCCGGTTCGCTTCGCCGCCTGGATTCCGGCCAGGCGGGCGACCCCAAGCACCTCGCCCTTGGGCCCGTCGCCTGCCTCGACCGCCGCGGCGGTCGAGGGCGACATTCGCAGCCGGGCGCGGGCGCGGGCGATGCGCTGGGTCTCATCCTTGGCGCCGACGTCGACCATGCGCGCCCGTCCGTTCGCGTCGAGGTGGGAGAGCGGCTCGCTCACCGGCGCTCCTTTGCAAGCGCCGGCGCCGCGCCCTCGACCCAGCGCGCCTCGCCGCCCTCGACCTCGCGCTTCCAGATCGGCGCCTCGGCCTTGATCGCGTCGATCGCCTCGGCGGCGGCGGCGAAGGCTTCGGACCGGTGCGCCGCCGAGACGGCGACGACGACCGCGGGCTCCCCGAGCGGCACCGAGCCGACCCGGTGCTCGGCCGCTGCCCCGAGCAGGTCGTAGCGCTCGGCGCAGTCGGCGAGGATCGCCGCGATCCGCTCCTCCGCCATCTCCCGGTAGGCCTCGTACTCGAGCCGTTCGACCTCGCGGGTCACTCCCTGGAAGGCGACGATCGCACCGGCCCGCGGATGGGCGACCCTCCGCGTGAGGGCCTCAGGCGAGAGCGGTGCGTCGGTGAGCCGGGTGTGCAGGGCGGCGCCACCGCTGACCGGCGGGATCAGGGCGAGCTCGTCGCTCCCCTCGAGCAGCGTCGCCGCGGGGGCGATCTCGCGGTTGACCGCGAGCCGCGCCGGCATGCGCTCGAGCAGCTCGCCGAGCGCCGGCTGGCGTGAGAGCTCCTCGATGGCGTCCGCGACGGTGGCGCCTCGTGGCAGCTGCAGGTCGATCGTCTCGCGTCCGGCGCTCTCGCGCAGGACCGCGAAGAGGCGCACCTGAACTCTCATCTCGCCTCCAACAGCTCGACCTCGACCCGTTCGCCGGCCGCCACGCAGCCCTCGCCGGGGGGGATCAGGGCCAGGGCGTCGGCGCCGAGCATCGAGGTGAGGACGTGGGAGCCCTGGCGCGGCGCCGGGCGCGTGTGCCAGCCGTCCTCGCCGAGGACGAGGCTGCAGCGAAGCGCACTGACTCGGCCGCGTGCTCTCGCGCAGGGCTCGTCCAGCACGGCCGCGGTGCGCGCCCGGCGCGGCTCGGCCCCGGCGAGCTTCGCCAAGGCCGGGCGCACGAGGAGCGCGAAGACGACCATCGCCGAGACCGGGTTGCCGGGCAGGCCGAAGGCGAGCGTGCCATTGTGGGCGCCGAACCAGGCGGGGCCGCCTGGCTTGAGGGCGAGCCGCCAGAAGACCTGGCGCACGTCGTGCCAGGCGAAGGCCTCCCTGACGTGGTCGTGCTCGCCGACCGAGACGCCGCCGCAGACGATCGCCACGTCGGCCCGCAGCGCCGCCTCGATGCCGGCCTGGGTCGCCTCTGGGTCGTCGGGGATGCGGTCGACCGAGATCACCCTGGCGCCCGCGCGCTTGGCCAGCGCCGGGATCGTCAGCGAGTTGGAGTCGTAGATTGCGCCCGCCCGCATTGGTTCTTCCGGCGCGAGCAGCTCGTCACCGCTGGTGACTACGGCGACGCGGGGGCGGCGGTGGCAGCGCACCTCGGCCACCCCCAGCGAGGCGAGCACGCCGAGCTCGGCCGGACCGACCACGGTGCCCCGCGCGAGCGCGACCTCGCCGGGCCCGAGGTCCTCGCCGGCGCGGCGCACGTCCTCGCCGGCTCGGGCCGCGGCCTCGACCGTGACCTCGCCGTTGCGCCGCGTCGCCCGCTCGACCCGGACCACGGCGTCGGCGCCGCCGGGCAGCATCGCCCCGGTCGAGATCGCGATCGCCTCGCCCCGCTCCAGCGTCCGCTGGGCTGGGCGGCCGGCGCGCGACTCGCCGACGACCTGGAGCGTCGCCGGCGCGCCGGCGGTGTCGGCGGCCCGCACGGCGAAGCCGTCCATCGCCGAGTTGTCGAAGGGCTGGATCGCGAGCTCGGAGACGACGTCCTCATACAGCGTCATTCCCAGCGCCATGCGCAGCGGCACCGTCTCCGCGGGCAGCGGCTTGGACCGCGCCAGCACGCGGGCAATCGCCTCGGCGAGGTCGAGCGGCTGGTCGGCCATGGCTCTCCGGTTCCCGCAAGCGCCGTGCCTCACACTCCGGTTGTCCGATAGGAGACGGCGGCGGCCGTGTCAGCCCGATGACAAGGAGCGGGAACCGCCGGTTTCCCGGCAGGCGCTGCGGGTATGCGATTCGCGATGGAGCTGCCCCCGCTGCTGCGACAGCTGCGCGAGGACCCGACCGCCAGGGGCGCGGCGGCGCGCTCGCGGCGCTCGGAGCGGCTGCGGCCGCGGACCAGCGAGGCCGATCGGATGGTCAAGTCGGTCTGCCCCTACTGCGCGGTCGGCTGCGGACAGCGGGTATGGGTCAAGGACGACCAGGTGACGCAGATCGAGGGCGACCCCGACAGCCCGATCTCGCGCGGGCGCCTCTGTCCGAAGGGCGCCGCCTCCGAGCAGCTGGTCAACTCCGCCGAACGGCTGCGCAAGGTGAAATACCGCCCGCCGCACGGGACCGAGTGGGAGGAGCTCGACCTCGACAAGGCGATGGAGATGATCACCGACCGGGTGCTCGCCGCCCGCGAGGCCGGCTGGCAACAGGAACGCGACGGGGCGAAGCTCAACCGCACGCTCGGCTTCGCCCATCTCGGCGGCGCCACCCTCGACAACGAGGAGAACTACCTGATCAAGAAGCTCTTCACCGCGATGGGCGCGGTGCAGATCGAGAACCAGGCGCGCATATGACACTCCTCCACCGTCCCCAGTTTGGGGACGTCGTTCGGTCGGGGTGGCGCGACCACCTTCCAGCAGGACCTGCAGAACTCCGACTGCATCGTGATCATGGGCTCGAACATGGCCGAGTGCCACCCGGTCGGCTTCCAGTGGGTGATTGAGGCCCGCGAACGGGGAGCCAAGGTGATCCACGTCGACCCCCGCTTCACCCGCACCAGCGCGATGGCCGACCTGCACGTGCCGCTGCGCGCCGGCTCCGACATCGCCTTCCTCGGCGGCATCGTCAACTACATCCTCGAGAACGGCCGCGAGTTCCGCCCCTACGTGCAGGCCTACACCAACGCCCGCACGATCGTCAGCGACGACTTCCGCGACACCGAGGACCTCGAGGGCGTCTTCTCCGGCCTCGACCGCGTGGGCAAGAAGTACGAACGCGAATCGTGGCAGTACAAGGGCATGGAGGTCGGCGCCTCGGCCGGCGAACGCGAGCACGGGGAGGCTGAAGGCGAGCAGGCCCACGGCGCCCACGGCGGCGAACTGCACCACGGCGAGCCCCCCGAGGAGGACGAGACGCTGCGGGACCCGCGCTGCGTCTTCCAGCTGCTCAAGCGCCACTACAGCCGCTACACCCCGGAGATGGTCGAGCGGATCTGCGGCGTGCCGCGCGAGACCTTCCTCGAGGTAGCCGAGGCGCTCTGCGAGAACTCCGGCCGCGAGCGCACCAGCGCCTTCTGTTACGCGGTCGGCTGGACCCAGCACACGGTCGGCGTCCAGTACATCCGCACGGCGGCGATCGTGCAGCTGCTGCTCGGCAACATCGGCCGGCCCGGCGGCGGCATCATGGCGCTGCGCGGGCACGCCTCGATCCAGGGCTCGACCGACATCCCGACCCTGTTCAACATCCTGCCCGGCTACCTGCCGATGCCGCACGCGCACGAGCGCACCAGCCTCGACCTCTACGTCGATCGCAACGCGCCGCCGACCGGCTTCTGGGGCAACACGCGCGCCTACATGGTCAGCCTGCTGAAGGCCTGGTGGCGCGGCGCCGCCACGGCCGAGAACGACTTCTGCTTCGACTACCTGCCCCGCATCGACAAGGACCACTCGCACTACCGCACCGTCGCCGACATGGCCGACAACAAGCTCGAGGGCTACTTCGTGATGGGCGAGAACCCGGCCGTCGGCTCGGCCAACTCGAAGCTGCAGCGGCTCGCCCTGGCGAACCTGAAGTGGCTGGTCGTGCGCGACTTCAACGAGATCGAGACGGCGAGCTTCTGGCACGACTCGCCCGAGATCGAGAGCGGCGAGCTGCGCAGCGAGGAGATCGGCACCGAGGTCTTCCTGATGCCGGCAGCCGCCCACAGCGAGAAGGACGGCAGCTTCACCAACACGCAGCGGCTGCTGCAGTGGCATCACAAGGCGGTCGAGCCGAAGGAGGACCAGCGCTCCGAGCTGTGGTTCATGTACCACCTGGGGCGCCGGATCAAGGAGAAGCTGGCCGAATCCGAAGATCCGCGCGACCGGCCGATCCTCGACCTCACCTGGGACTACCCGACGGTCGGGCCCGACCAGGAGCCCTCGGCCGAGGCCGTGCTGAAGGAGATCAACGGCTACGACGCCGACGGCGAGCCGCTGCCCGACTACCTGCCGCTGAAAGACGACGGCTCGACCTCCTGCGGCTGCTGGATCTACGCCGGCTGCTTCGCCGACGGGGTCAACCAGACGGCGCGGCGAAAGCCCGGCGGCGAGCAGTCATGGGTGGCGCCGGAATGGGCCTGGGCCTGGCCGATGAACCGCCGCATCATCTACAACCGCGCCTCCGCCGACCCCGACGGCGAGCCCTGGTCGGAGCGCAAGCGCTATGTGTGGTGGGACGCCGAAGAAGAAGAATGGACGGGGGAGGACGTCCCCGACTTCAGCCCCGAAAAGCGCCCCGACTACATCCCGCCTGAGGACGCGAAGGCCCAGGACGCGCTGCGCGGTGACGAGCCGTTCATCATGCAGGGTGACGGTCGGGCCTGGCTCTACGCGCCGAACGGGATCGTCGACGGGCCCTTTCCGACCCACTACGAGCCGCAGGAGTCGCCCTTCTCCAACCCGCTCTACCCGCAACAGGCGAACCCCGTCCGCGAGCAATACCAGCGCCGCGACAACCCCTACAACCCGACCGGGGACGAGCCCGGGGCCGACGTCTTCCCCTTCGTGATGACCACCTACCGGCTGACCGAGCACCACACGGCCGGGGCGATGACGCGCACGTTGCCCTACCTGGCCGAGCTGCAGCCGGAGATGTTCTGCGAGATAAGCCCCGAGCTGGCGCGCGAGCGCGGCCTGCGCCACGGCGAGTGGGCGACGATCGTCAGCTCGCGGGCGGCGATCGAGGCGCGGGTCATGGTGACCGAGCGGGTCAAACCGCTGACCGTCGACGGCCGCACGGTCCACCAGGTCGGCCTGCCCTATCACTGGGGCAACCGCGGCATGGCCAAGGGCGACTCGGCCAACGACCTCTTCCCCTTCGCCCTCGATCCCAACGTCCACATCCAGGAGGTCAAGGCGGCGACCTGCGACATCGTCCCCGGCCGCCGCCCCCGCGGCCCCGAGCGCCTGGACCTGGTCGAGAGCTACCGGGAGCGAGCGCGATGAACGGGGGGTGGGACGGATGAGCGCGTCCGAGCCGCGGGTCGGGTTCTTCACCGACACCTCGGTATGCATCGGCTGCAAGGCCTGCGAGGTGGCCTGCAAGGAGTGGAACCAGGTGCCGGCCGATCCGCAGGGCTTCACCGGCACCTCCTACGACAACAGCGGCGAACTCGGCGCCGACCGCTGGCGCCACGTCGCCTTCATCGAGCAGAAGCTGCCGGTCGGGGTCGAGGGCGCCGCGCCGGACTCCTGGGTCCAGGAGGCGGCCAAGCAGAACCTGGTCGAGCAGGGTCTCGAGCCCGAGCGCGACGAGGACGGCTTCCGCTGGCTGATGAGCTCCGACGTCTGCAAGCACTGCACAGAGGCGGGCTGCCTCGACGGCTGCCCGACCGGCTCGATCTTCCGCACCGAGTTCGGCACCGTCGTCGTCCAGGAGGACATCTGCAACGGCTGCGGCTACTGCGTCGTCGCCTGTCCGTTTGGGGTGCTCGACCAGCGCGAGGAAGACGGCCGGGTCTGGAAGTGCACGCTCTGCTACGACCGGCTCAAGGACGACATGGAACCGGCCTGCGCGCAGGCCTGCCCGACCGACTCGATCCAGTTCGGCGAGCTGGCCGAGCTGCGCGAGCGGGCCGCCGACCGGATCGAGGTCCTGCACCAGCGCGGCCAATCCGAGGCGCGCCTCTACGGCGAGTCCGAGGACGACGGGGTCGGCGGCTTCGGCGCCTTCTTCCTCCTGCTCGACGAGCCGGAGACCTACCGGCTGCCGCCGGACCCGGTCGTGCCGACGCGGATGGCGGGCAAGGTCTGGGGAGCCGGATTGGCGGCGGCAGGCGCAATGGCGGCGGGGATCGCGGCAAGCTTCATCGCGGGAGCACGACGATGAGTGGCGACGTCGATCGGGCGGTTGCCGGCCGGGATACCTACGTCCACGGCGAGCGGGGGCATCCCCGGACTCGGGAAGAGAGGATGGTCCCGCGCGAGCAGCCGACGACCTACTACGGCCGGCCGGTGGTCAAGCCGCCGGTCTGGAAGCCGGAGATCCCTTTCTACTTCTTCTTCGGCGGCCTCGCCGGCGCCTCGGCGGTGATGGCCTCGGTCGCGACCTTCCTCGGCCGGCCGAAACTGGCGCGGCGGGCCTGGATCGGCGCCTTCGTCGGCGTCACCGCCAGCCCTGCGCTGCTCGTCTCCGACCTCGGCATGCCTTCCCGCTTCCTCAACATGCTGCGCGTCTTCAAGGTGACCTCGCCGATGAGCCTCGGCGCCTGGCTGCTGGCCGCGAACGGCGGCGCGACGACGCTCGGCGCGGCGCTCAACCTGGCCCAACCTGACCGCCGCGGTGGCGCCCCTGAGGTCGCGGCGGCGGCCCTCGGCGCCCCGCTCGCCACCTACACCGCGGTGCTGATCTGCAACACGGCGGTTCCCGCCTGGTCGGAGGCGCGCGCCGAGATGCCCTTCGTCTTCGGCGCCAGCGCCGCGGCCAGCGCCGCCGGCGCGGCCCTGCTCTCGGTCTCGCCCGAGGACGCGGCGCCGGCGCGCCGGTTGGGAGTTGCCGCCGCAGTGGTCGAGGAGGCGGCGACGGTGGTGATGCACAAGAGGCTCGGCCCGCTCGCCTCGGCCTACGAGGAAGGCAAGGCGGGGCGGTTCGGCAAGGCCGCCCGGGTGCTGAGCCTGGCCGGCGCCGCCGCCCTGGCTGCCGGGGGGCACCGCCGCTCCGTCGCGGCCGCGGGCGGCTCGCTGCTCCTCGCCGGCTCGGTCTGCAAGCGCTGGTCGGTCTTCAAGGCGGGCTTCCAGTCCGCCGAAGATCCGCTGCAGACGGTCCGCACCCAGCGCGAGCGGATCGCGCTCGAGGGGGGAGGCGCCTGAGTGGAGACGATCGAGGGGATCCTCGCAACCGCGCGGGCCGAGATCGAGCGGCTGACGCCCTGGGAGACGCTGGTAGCGCTCGGTCAGGGCGCCCGCCTGGTCGACATCCGTCCCAGCGAGCAGCGGCGGCGGGACGGCCTCGTCCCGGGCGCCTGGGCGATCGACCGCAACGTGCTCGAGTGGCGCCTCGACCCCGCCGGCGAGTACCGCGTCCCCTCGCTCGCCCGCCGCGACCGTCAGCTGATCCTGATCTGCGACGAGGGCTGCCAGTCGAGCCTCGCCGCGGCGAGGCTGCGCCGCTTCGGCCTCGCCGCCGCCGACGTGATCGGCGGCGTGCAGCTCTGGCGCGCGGAAGGCCTGCACCTCGATCCGTTCGATGAGCGGGCGGACGAAGCGGCGAACGTGAGCGCGCCGCAGAGAGTTGGCGGGTCGGCGGATGCGAGGGCGCTGGAGGGAGTTGGCGAGGCGGCGAAGGAATCGAACCTTCCAAGCGGTGGGCTGCACCGCCCTGCTGGCTTTGAAGGCCAGATGGGCCACCAGACCCGTGCCGCCCCATAGGTCCTAGCGTCGCGTCACCTCCTCTGAGGCCGAGACCGCACCGGACCGCGTATATGGCGGTTCCGTGCGGTCTCGCGCGCGCGGGTAGTGGCGGTCGCCCTCGCGGCGCAGGACCCGCTCGGCGTCGAGATGCTCGAGCAGGGCCTGGGCGTACCTGCGGCTGAGGCCGAGCTCGTCGCGCACCGCGGCGATGCTGGTCGAGCCGTCGTGGGCGGCCAGCCGCCCGATCTGCTCCACGAGCTGCTGGTAGAGCGGAGTGGGGTAATGGAGGTCGGTGCGCACCCGCACCAGGTCGCCGGCCGCAATCAGCTCGGCCCGGGCGGCCTCGACGTCGGGTCGGCGGACGGCGAGCGCCTCGGCCAGGGCGGTGGCGCCGCGCGGACGCGTGCCATCCGCTTCCAGCGCGGAGAGGACGCGGGTTGCGAGCGGCCCGCGCGTGGCGACTTTTGCCCCTTCTGGGGGGCCTAACTCGCCAGACCGTTGGTGCGTCTCGGTCTTCCCAGGCGAGCGGATCGCTGCTTGCGCTGGTGTGGGACGGACCGAGCCCGGGCCGTGGCGGGGCGGGGCGGGCTCGCGGACGACGCCGCCGCCGAGCGTGTCGGGCGGGGCGATCCGGCGCACGACGAGGCGGTCGCGGCGGCGGGCGAGCAGCGGCTGCTCGAGGCGCAGCTGGACTGCGCCGTCGCCGAGGTCGACCACCCTTGCGGGGCTCTCGCGGGTGCCGAGGTGAACCTGAACCCGGCGCTCGGCGAGGATCGCGGCGGCGCCGTTGGCGAGCTCGACGTCGAGCCGGTAGGTGGGATGGACCGCGGCGCCGGCAACGGTGACGACGTCGCCGCGAGAGACCTCCTCGCGCCGCAGGCCGGCGAGGTTGAGGGCGACGCGCTGGCGCGGCAGGGACCGCTCGCAGGGGCGGTCGTGCACCTCGATCGAGCGCACCCGCGCTCGCCGCTCGCCAGGCAGCAGGACGACCTGCTGGCCGCGTTCCAGCGTCCCCGACCAGAGCGTCCCGGTGACGACCGTTCCGTGGCCGACGAGGCTGAAGCAGCGGTCGACGTGCAGCACCGGGTCGGCGGAGGAGACCTCCCCGGCCGGCTCGATCCCGGCGGCGACGCCGGCGAGCGCGGTGCGCAGCGAGTCGAGCCCCTCGCCGGTGCGGCTGCTGACGGGGACAAGAGGGGTGTGGGGGACGAGCTCCTCGCACTCGGCGGCGGCAAGCAGGCGGGTCTCCGCGTCGACCAGGTCGACCTTGGTGAGGGCGATCGCACCGGCCCGTACGTCCAGCGCTCGCAGCACGGCGAGGTGCTCGCGCGTCTGCGGCATCGGGCCGTCGTCGGCGGCGACGATGAGCAGGAAGAGGTCGATGCCGCTGGCGCCGGCGATCATCGTGCGCACCAGGCGCTCATGGCCCGGCACGTCGATCAGGCTGAGACGGCGCTCGCCGAGATCGAGCTCAGCGAAGCCGAGCTCGATCGAGATGCCGCGGCGGCGCTCCTCCGCCAGCCGGTCGGTGTCGCTGCCGGTGAGCGCCCGCACGAGCGCCGTCTTGCCGTGGTCGATGTGACCGGCGGTGCCGACCGTGAGGGGCGCCCCCTCCGCGCCCATCTCAGTCCAGCGCCTCCTTCACCGCCCTCGCCGCCTCCGCGGCCTCGGCGTCGCTCATCGTGCGCGGGTCGAGCACGACCCGGCCCCGGGCGACGCGAGCGATCACGGGCAGCTCGCGACGGCGCAGACGCTCGAGCAGCTACTCGGCCCCGGCCTCGCCGGGATCGACGGCGCAGACCGGCCCGTCCAGCTCGACGCCCGGAAGCGAGCCACCGCCCGGGGCACTGCTGTCCCGCTCGACCGCCACCCCGGCGCCGATCGCCGCCGCCATCCGCTCGGCCCGTGCCGTCAGCTCCTCCTCGCCGGTCATGATCATCGCCAACGCCGGCAGCGCGCCGCCGCCGCCTTCGCGGTATGCCCGCAGCGTTCCCTCGAGCGCGGCGAGCTGCAGCTTGTCGAGGCGCATCGCCCGCGCCAGCGGGTGGTGGCGGCAGCGCTCGACCGCCTCGCGGCGCCCGGCCAGGATGCCCGCTTGCGGGCCGCCGAGCAGCTTGTCGGCGGAGCAGCAGACGACGTCGGAGCCCGCCGCAACCGCAGCGCTCAGCGTCGGCTCGCCGTAGACCGGTTCGAGCGCCCCGGAGCCGAGGTCGTCGATCATCGCCAGCCCGCGCTCCCGCGCCAGGGCCGCAAGCTCGGCGGTCTCGGGCTGCTCGGTGAAGCCGGCGATGCGGAAGTTCGACTGGTGCACGTGCAGAATCGCGCTCGTGCGCTCGCCGATCGCGTCCTCGTAGTCGGCGAGGCGGGTGCGGTTGGTGGTGCCGACCTCGACCAGCCGGGCGCCGGACTGGGCGAGGATGTCGGGGATGCGGAACGAGCCGCCGATCTCGACCAGCTGGCCGCGGCTGACCAGCACCTCGCCCTCGCCGGCCAGCGCCGCCAGCGCCAGAAGCGTTGCCGCCGCGTTGTTGTTGACCGCGATCGCCTCCTCGGCGCCGCTCAGCTCGCGCAGCAGCGCGGCGACGTGCTGGTGGCGGCTGCCGCGCTCGCGGTCGTACTCGAGGTTGCTGTAGCCGCGGGCGACGGCGACGAGGTTCTCCAGCGCCGCCGCCGGCAGCGGGGCGCGGCCGAGGTTCGTGTGCAGGACGACGCCGGTGGCGTTGATCAGCGGGCGCAGGCTCGGCCGCGCCAGCTCGCGGGCGCGGGCGGCGGCGGCATCGCTCAGCTCCTCCTCGGCGGGCGCCGCGGCGCCGGCGAGGATCGCGGCGCGGGCCAGCTCGAGCTCGGCTCGCGCCGCGGCGACCGCGAGGTGGTGGGGGGCGGTGAGGCGCGCGGCCAGGCGCTCCACCGCCGGCAGGCGGCGCAGCTCGCTGCCCAGGTCCGTCTCGGCTTCCCCGGTTTCGATCGCGATGCTTCCGGTTACCCACGTTGTGTGGATCGCACTCGCGAGCGGCCGCGCCTGATCGAGCTTTCGCACGGGGCCGGCTGCGCCTGCAAGATCGGGGCGGAGGATCTGCGCCGCCTGCGCGAGGGCATGCCGCCCACCCCCGCCGATCCGGACCTGCTGGTCGGCCTCGATCCCGCCGACGACGCCGCCGTGCTGCGCCTGGGCGATGACCTTGCGCTCGTGCAGACGGTCGACTTCTTCACCCCGATCGTCGACGACCCGCGCGACTTCGGCCGCATCGCCGCGGCCAACGCGCTCTCCGACGTCTACGCGATGGGAGCGACGCCGCTGCTCGCCCTCAACCTGCTCGCCTTCTCCCTCGCCGAGCTGGGGGAGGAGCCGCTGGCCGAGATCCTTGCCGGCGGCGCCGAGATCGCCGCCGAGGCCGGGGTCGCGATCGGCGGCGGCCACTCGATCGACGATCCCGAGCCCAAGTACGGGATGGCGGTCAGCGGAACGGTGCATCCCGAGGAGGTGCTGACCGCGGCCGGCGCCCGTCCCGGCGACGAGCTCTACCTGAGCAAGCCGCTCGGCGGCGGCCTGATCACGACCGCGGCCAAGCGCGGCATCGCCGAGGAAGCCTGGATCGAGATAGCCGTGGAGGCGATGACGACGCTCAATGCGGAGGCGGCCGCCGCGGCCCGCGATGCGGGGGCCCACGCCCTCACCGACGTCACCGGCTTCGGCCTGCTCGGCCACCTGCACGAGCTCTGCGAGGCGAGCGGGGTCGCGGCCGAGCTCGACGCGGCCGCGGTGCCGGCGCTGCCCGGAGCGCTCGAGCTGGCGGCCTCCGGCGCAGCGCTCTCCGGCGGCAGCGCCCGCAATGGGCGCGAAGCCGATGCCTTCGCGAGCTGCTCCGGTGCGGTACCGGCCGAGCGCCGCGTCTTGCTCAGCGACGCGATGACCTCCGGCGGCCTGCTCGCCGCGCTGCCGCCGGGAAGCGCGATGCCGGGCGCCAAGATCGGCACGATCGTCGCCGGCGAGCCCGGGCGGATCGCGGTCGCCTGATGACCAACCCGGCCCGCGCGAACGGGCGCCTCGGCCACGGCTCCGCCGAAACGGACCGGCCGCTCGGGGTCGTGTTGGCCGGTGGCCGTGGATTGCGCCTTGGCGGCGCCAAGCAGGCGGTCCGGCTGGGCGGTCGGCCGTTGCTCCAGTATCCACTGGAAGCGCTCGCCGCCGCCGGGCTGGAGCCTTGCGTCGTCGCCAAGCCCGGTGCCGAGCTGTCGCCGCTGGGCGGCACTCGCCTCCTGCTCGAGCCGGAGGCCCCCCGCCACCCCCTCTGCGGAATCGTCGCTGCCTTGCGGGCCGCGCCCGGCCGCGATCTCGTCGCCGTTCCCTGCGACATGCCGTTTCTCACAGCTGCGCTGCTCGAGCTGCTTGCCAACGCGGGTGGGCGGCTCGTCGTCCTCACGTGGGGAGGTCGTGTGCAGCCCCTGCCGGGTCGCTACCCCGCCGCGCTGCTCCCCGAGCTGGAGGCGGCGCTGGCGCGCGAGGAGCCGCTGCGCCGCACGGTGGTGGAACTGGGCGCTCGCGTCGTCGGTGAGGACGAGTTGAGGCGCTGCGGCGATCCGCGGCGCCTCCTCTTCAACGTCAACGACCGCGAGGACCTGCGCGAGGCCGAGTCGCTGCTCGCTAAGACGGCACGGCGATCCGCCCCCGCTCGATGAGCGCGGTCCGGTCGGCGAGCTGCTCGGCCTCCTCGGGCGAGTGGGTGACGATCGCGACCGGTATCTCCAGCGCGCCGAGCAGGACATCGAGCTCGCGCCGCGCCCGGGCCCGCGTCGCCGGGTCGAGCGCCGAGAGCGGCTCGTCGAGCAGCAGCGCTCGCGGCTCCGCCGCGAGCGTCCGGGCGAGGGCGACGCGCTGCCGCTCGCCACCCGAGAGGTCGGCGGGCAGCGCGTCGGCGCGGCGGCGGCCGATGCCGAAGCGCTCGAGCAGCTCCAGCGCCCGCCAGCGCCGCTCGCCCGCCGGCGCCGGCAGCGCGTAGGCGACGTTGCGCCAGGCCTTCATGCAGGGGAACAGCGCGTAGTCCTGGAAGAGCAGGCCGCAGCGCCGCCGCTCAGGAGGCAGGTCGAGGCCCGCGGCTGTGTCGAGCCAGGTCTCCTCGCCAAGCGAGACGCGACCGCTGGGCGGGGACAGCAGGCCGGCGACGATCCGCAGCACGCTGGTCTTGCCCGCGCCCGAGCGTCCGAGCAGGGCGAGCCGCTCGCCGGACGCGATCTCGAGCGAGACCTCGAGCGTGAGCTCGCGCAGCGGCAGCGTCGCCTCCAGCTCGAGGCAGCCGCTCACCGCGCCCTCCTCGTCCCGCCGAGGCCGTCGCCGCCGAGCAGCTTGACCGAGAGCAGGAGCGCGGCCGCCACCACGATCAGCACGGCGGAGAGCGCCAGGGCGGCGACGAAGCCATCGGGCCGGCTGAACTCGGCGAAGATCGCCAGCGGTGCGGTCTGGGTGGCGCCGGGCAGCGAGCCGGCGAAGAGCAGGGTGGCGCCGAACTCGCCCAGGGCATGTCCCCAGGCCAGCGCCAGGCCGGAGGCCAGCCCCGGCCTGGCGCTGGGGACGGCGACCGTGGCGAAGGCGCGGAACGGCCCGGCCCCGAGTGTGCGCGCCGCTTCCAGCGGCCGCCCGTCGAGGGCGCCGAAGGCGGCGATCGCCTGGCGCAGGTAGAACGGCGCCGAGACGAAGATCAGTGCGACGACGACGCCGGCGGTCTCGAAGACGAGCTCGGTCCCCGTCCCTTCGAGCGCCCCGCCGAAGATGCCGCGCGGCCCAAGCGCGGCGAGCAGGCCGATGCCGGCGACGGCGGGGGGGACGACCAGCGGCAGCTCGATCGCGGTGATGACGAGAGCACGGCCGCGGAACCGCCGCCGGCCGACCAGATAGGCAGCGGGAGTGCCGACCGCGATGACGATCGCCATCGCCATCGCGGTCGTCCGCAGGCTCAGCCAGAGCGCTTCGCGGGCACTCTCGGTGCCCAGCGCCTCAATCAGGCGGGCCGGGCTGACGTCGGCGAAGATCGCCACGATGGGCAGCACGAGGAAGGCGAGGGCGAGCGCAAGCGCCAGCAGCGAGAACAGGGCGAAGGGGGAGCGCGGCCTCATCGCGGCGGCAGGAAGCCGGCGCGGCGCAGGTCGGCGGCGCCACTGCCGCCAAAGAGGCCGGCGAGGTAGCGCCGCGCCATCGCCATCTGCGGGCCGCCGCGCACGACCGCCACCGCGTAGGCGACTTCGGGTTGCAGCCGCTGGGGCAGGCGGATGGTCCGCACTTCCCCGCCGGCGGCCTTGGCGTCGGTGCGGTAGACGAAGCCGGCGTCGGCCGCCCCGTCGATGACCTTGGCCACAACCGAGCTGACCCGCGGCTCTTCGGAGCGGACGTTGGCGAGGATCTCGCGCCGCTCGGCGGCGGGCAGCCGTGCGAGCACGGCGCGGGTGTACTCGCCGACCGGCACGCTGCCGTCGCCGATCGCGATCTTCACGCCCGCCTCGCCGAGCGCGGCGAGCGATCCGATGCCGCTGTCCCGGGCGGCGACCAGCACGAGGCGGTTGCGGGCGAAGACCCGCGGCTTCTCGACCAGGCCTTCGCGATAGAGCCGGCGCGGGTATTCGGTGTCGGCGGAGGCGAAGACGTCCGCCGGCGCCCCCTGGCGGATCTGGGCGGCGAGCTGATCCGAGCCGGCGAAGGAGGTGCGCACGTCGGCGCCGCGGAACTGCCCGGCGTAGCGGCCCAGCGCTTCGGTCAGCGAGGAGGCCGCGAGCACGGTCAGGGTCGAACCGCCACCCCCGCCACCGCAGCCACCGAAAAAGAGGAAGAAGGCAAGGCAGGCGGCGGGGAGGAGCGGGGCGAGCGCTCGCACCTCACGCCCCCCGCTGGACCATCACCGAGGTCGCCTTGACCGTGGCGGTTGCTTTGGCGCCAGGTGCGAGGCCGAGCTCCTCAACGGCGTCGCGGGTGATCGCGGCCGTGATCAGGTGCGGCCCGGCCTCGATCTCGACCAGCGCCATCACGCCGTCGACCTCGATCGAGCGGACTATGCCGGCGAAGCGGTTGCGGGCCGAGAAGGAGTCGCCCGTCGCGTGGCGGGCCGGGGCGGCGCCGAGGCGCTCGACCTCCTCGACCGGCACCAGGCGGCGGTTGCGTGCGTCCCTCGTCGTCCGCAGGGTCCCCGCCCGGTCCCAGCGGCGCAGCGTGTCGGCGCTCACGCCGAGCCGCTTCGCCGCCTCGCCAATCGTCAGCTCCTTCGCCATGCCTATGCACTGAATAGGCAGAACCGACGATGCTCAAACCTCCGGATCACTCATTTCTGAGCCCCTGCTAATGGCGCGGAAGCGCCGCCTCCTTGTCCGCAGGCTTATGCGGGTCTGCCGTCGGGCTGGGTCGGCGCAGCAGCCAGCCGCTGCCCTCGCGCCGCAGCACGCCGCGCTCATGGAGGCCGGTCAGCGCCGTCGTCACCGATGGCCGGCGGGCGGCGACCAGCTCGCTGAGCAGGCTGTGTGTCAACGGCACGGGCAAGCTGACCCATTCGCCGCGCACCTGGCCGAAGCGGTCGGCGAGGTGCCAGAAGAGCATCGTCAGCCGGGTCTCGACCCGGCGCTGGCCGATGATCGCGATCAGGATCGCCAGGTAGCGCGAGCGCAGCAGCCCCCGCCGGATCAGGTTCAGCGCGATCTCGGGGAAGGGCGTCGCCCGGCGCGTGAACTCGCCGTCGAGCATCGCGAACCGCGCCCTCTCGATCGCCAGCCAGCTCGATTCGGTCGGGATGCTGGCCCACTCGCCAACCCGGTCCCACGGCCGCAGCAGGTCGCCCGGCCCGATCAGCTCGGCTCCATGGCACTCGCTCTGGACGATGCGGCGGCAGAGAACGCCGGAGATGACCAGCAGGCCGAAGCCGCGGCGGTTCTCCCCGCCCGAGACGATGTCGGCGTTCCATGCCCCGCGGGGAATCTCCAGCGTCCGCGCAAGGCAGGCGCGCTCGGCGAGCAGGCGGCGGCGCCCGCTGATGCCCGCGCCGAGGTCCGGGTCCACTCGCAGCACCGCGGCCGTCGTCACCCGGGCCGACTACCCGCTGCCGCGCTCCGCCTATCCGCCGATCGTGGTCATCGGGCGACAGCCTGGGACGAACTCGGCGCCGAGTTCGCCGGCCCCGACCACGTCCCCCTAGCTCTTTGTGGCACGGGGCCGCGCCGCGCCCTGGTTGAAGATCCGCGGGCGGCGGGTATTGCCGACGATGCACTTCGGGAGGATTGCCTCTGCCTCGCTCGTCCTCGTCGCCGCGGTGGCCCTGCTCGGCGCAGCCTCCGCGACCGCCGTGCCCCAGCGCTTCTGGGGAGTCGTGCCTCAGGGCAATCTCAGCCCGGCTCAGCTGGATCGCCTGCGCCAGGGCGGCGTGGACAGCGTGCGCCTGCCGATCTCCTGGGCGGCGGCGCAGCCCTCGCCCGGCCGCCCACCCGACTTCTCCGGCCTCGACGCCGAGGTGGGGAACTTGGCGCGGGCCAAGCTCGAGCTGCTGCCCTTCCTCTACGACGCTCCCCGCTGGGCCGTACGCCCACACGCCGTCCCTGGGTCTCCAGGCTCGGCGCGGGCCCCGCTCCACCTGCCCGCTGACGGTGCCGCCGGCCGCGCCTGGGCGGCCTTTGCCCGCGCCGCGGTCCAGCGCTACGGGCCCGGCGGCAGCTTCTGGAGCGAGAACCCAAGCTTGCCCAAGCGGCCGGTCCACTTCTGGCAGGTCTGGAACGAGGAGAACTTCAAGTACTTCGTCGTCAGGCCCAACCCGGCCGAATACGGCCGGCTGGTCAAGCGCTCGGCGCGGGCGATCCACGCCGTCGATCCCCACGCCGACGTCATCCTCGGCGGTCTCTTCGCCCGCCCCGCCGAGGCCGCTCGCCGCCTGCATCCGCTGCAGGCGTACTTCGCCGCCGACTTCCTGCGGCGCATGTACAGCCGCACGCCGGGCGTGCGCGCCGCCTTCGACGGCGTCGCCCTGCACCCCTACAGCGCCAGCTACCGGCGCCTCGGTCCCGAGATCGAAGAAGTGCGCGAAGCGCTGCGCGACGGTCACGACGCGGGCGTCGGGCTCTGGATCACCGAGCTCGGCTGGAGCTCGGAACCGCCCAGCCGGCGCGACTCCTTCGCCAAGGGCATGCACGGCCAGGCCGCGCAGCTGAAGGGCGCCTTCTCCCTCCTGCGCAGCCACTCGCGGCGCTGGCGACTGCGGCGGGTCTTCTGGTTCTCCGTCGACGACGCCCCCGGCCTCTGCAACTTCTGCGGCGGCACCGGCCTCTTCGGTCCCGGCTTCCGCCCCAAGCCCGCCTGGCACGCCTACGTGCGCTTCGCCACCTGAGGCGGCAAGGGGACCGGCCTGCATTGCAGGTTCCCCCGCGCCCGATCCGGGTAGCGGGGGAACCTGCGTTCGATCAAGCGAAGAAAGGAGGACGGCAGATGAGCGAGAGCACAACCGGAGGGGCGCTGGGCAAGCTCGTCGGACGGGCCAAGGAAGCGACCGGCTCGCTGCTCGGCCGTGAGGACCTGCAGCGCGAGGGCAAGCTGCAGCAGGTGCGGTCCGAGGCGGAGCGCGAGGCGGCCGAGCGCGCCGCGGAGGCCGAGAAGGCGGAGCGGGAAGCCGAGCTGGAGTCGGAGAAGGCCGAGGTGAGGAGCGAGCGCCGCGAGGTCGAGCTGGAGGCGGGCGAGATGGCGGCCGAGGAGCAGGTCGAGCGCAACCTCAGCGAAGAGCGCCAGGAGGCGGGCAAGCGGGCGGAGCAGGAGGCGAGCGCGGCCGAGCGCGAGCGCCGGGCGAAGGAAGCCCGGGCCGAGCAGGAGCGTCGCCAAGCAGCGGCCGAGCGGACCGAGACTCAGCGCGACGCAGCGGAGCTGGAGCAGGAGGCGAGCAAGGCCGAGCAGGCAGCTGCCGCCGTCGATCCGAGGGAGGGCGAGTGATGGTGAGCGTGAGCAAAGTCCCGAGGACGATCGTCGACCGCTCGCTGAAGCTGGCCCGGGCGCCAATCGATGTTGCGCTGAGCATGACCGGCGCTTCCGAATCTCAGGCCAAGCACTTCGTCGACCGGATCGAGGCCGGCGCCCGCAGCGCCAGCGGAGTCCTGCTCGCCGACGAGGAGCTGAAGGAGCAGGGCCGGGCGGTATTGCTGGCGACCAGGCAGCGAGAACGCGCTTCGAGCCTTCACCAAGAGGCCGAGCTTCGCCGCGACGAGGCCGATCGAGACCTCGAAGAGGCGGCCGAGGAGAGCGCCGAGCAGCGGGCCGAGGCCCGGCGCACGGCGGAGGCCAAGCGCCGCGAGGCGGAGAAGCGGCGCCGCGAACGCGAGCAGCGGGCGAAGAAATCCGCCGCGGCGAAAAAAGAGAAGCTGGCCCAGGAAGCGAAAAAAGCCGAGCAGACCAACGCAAAACGGGACCAGGCCGCGCGGCTGCGCAAGCTCGACGCCAAGGAAGAGAGCATCGAGCAGCGTGAGCAGGCGGCCGCGGCGGAGCGCGAAGCCGAGCGCCTCGCGGACGCCGCGGCAGCGGCCAAGCAAGATCGCAAGGACGGCGACGGCGAGGAGGAGGGACGATGAAGCGCCTGCTCGTCCGCAAGGCGGCGAAGGCCGGCGCCAAGCACACTGCCCGCGGTGCGGCCTCCAAGCTGAAGCGCAGCCCGATGCGGGCCGGCACCCTGCTGGCCGTCGGCGGGGCGCTCGGCGCCCTGACCGGCTGGACAGCCGCGCGCCGCAGCGCAGCCACGCATTGATCGGCGGCTAGAGATTCCCGCCATGGGCGAGTTTCGCTACGAGGGCCACCGCATCTCCTACGACTCCTACGGCGAGGGCGAGCGGGTGCTCGTGCTCGTCCACGGGCTGCTGATGAACCGCCGCATGTACGAGCCGCTGGCGCCGCGGCTCGCCCGGCACGGCAACCGGGTGATCTGCGTCGACCTGCTCGGCCATGGAGAATCCGACCGCCCGGAGGACCTGCGGCTCTACTCGATGCCGCTCTTCGCCCGCCAGGTGGTGGCCCTGCTCGACCACCTCGAGCTGGCCTCCGCCGTGGTCGGCGGCACCTCGCTGGGCGCCAACGTCGGCCTCGAGCTGGCGGTCGCCAACCCGCGGCGAGCGCACGGGCTCTTCGTCGAGATGCCCGTGCTCGACCATGCGCTGCCGGCGGTTGCCGGCGCCTTCACTCCGCTGCTGCTCGGCCTGCGCTACGGGCGTCCCGCCTTCGAGCTCGTCTCCCGCCTCACCTCGCTCGTGCCCCGCACCAACTACCTGGTTGACATCGGCCTCGACTGGGTGCGCCAGCGCCCTGGCCCATCCGGGGCGGTGCTGGAGGGCCTTCTGCTCGGCGAGACGGCCCCGCACCGGGAGAAGCGCACCGCGATCGAGCAGCCGACCTTGATCGTCGGCCATCCCCGCGACCCACTCCATCCCTTCAGCGACTCCGGCATGCTCGCCGAAGAGCTGCCGCACGCCCGTCTGATCGAGGCGACCTCCGTCTTCGAGTGGCGGCTGCGTCCCCGGCGGCTGACCGGCGAGCTGGCGGCGTTCCTCGCCGAGCTCCCGGCGCCCCAGGTCGCCTGAGCCCTCTAGGAACACCTCGGGCCTCACGAGGATCTACATTCGTCTGTACTTTGGTACGGACGGAGTGCTAGGATGCCCGAAAATTCTGGAGCGATCAGAGAGATTGAGAGGGACCCTGGGAGAGGGACCTCAGGGAGCTTCAAAGGGAGGAGCCCCACCCATAGCGCACCAGTGCCTTAATCGGTCAAAGGGCCGGCCTTAAAAGCCGGAGATCCGGGTTCGAGCCCCGGCTGGTGCATCGGACCAAACGAAACGGTGGCCGGCTATGGCGAGCAATCTCTTTGACCAACTAGACGAAATCTCAACAGGCGGCGAGCGGGAGCGTCCCCTCTGGGCGGCACGCGCTCCCTACCAGCCGCGGGACGACTTCGACCTCATGCTGGTCCCGCGGGTGAAGGGCTGGCAGGAGGACGCCGAGGCGATCGCGGCGCTGGAGCGAATCGAGCGCGAGCCCTGGGTCGAGAGCGTCGACCGCGGCCCCAAGCAGGTGCGGGCCCGCCTGGCGAGTGACTGGATCGAGGCCACCGGCGCCGCCCTCACCGCCGGCGAAGCCCCCTCGCACGCCGACCTTGCGGCGGGCCGGCGCTTCGCGCTCAACTTCTGGGACGCCAACTCGACCAAGGCCCTGCACATCGGCCACCTGCGCAACCTGGCGCTCGGCAACGCGCTCGGCTCGGCGCTGAGCGAGGCCGGCGGCAAGGTCGAGCGGCGCAGCATCATCTGCGACGTCGGCCGCAGCATGGGCGAGGCGATGGCTGGGGTGGTCAAGAGCGGGCGCCACACGCAGTCCTCGCCGGCCAGCGGCACGAAGAGCGACCATTTCGTCGGCGACTGCTACGCCGAGTACGTCAAGACGGGTCCCTCGCTGACCGGTCGGGACGACAACCCGGCGACCTCGCTCAGCCGCGAGGTCGACGTTCACCACGACAGCGCCGACGAGCTGCTGCAGCGCGTCCTCGACGGCGACCAGGACGCGATCGAGCTCTGGTCGAAGACGCGTGCCTGGGTGATCTCCGGCCAGCGCAAGACCCTGGCCCGGCTTGGCATCTCCTTCGACCGCGTCTTCTTCGAGTCCGATTTCCTGCCCGAGGTCGCCGAGCTCTCCAATCTCGGACTGGAGCACGGCATGCTGCAGCGCCGCCCCGATGGTGCGGTGATCTACCTCACCGATCGCGAGGAGCTGGAGGAAATGCCGCTGCTGCGCGCCGACGGGCTGCCGACCCAACACATGCGGGCTCTCGCCTACTGGATGGCGGCGCCGGGCCTCGAGGGCACGACCTCGATCCAGGTCTGCGGCCTCGAGTGGGTCGCCCACGTCACCTGCCGGCGCCAGCTGATGGACGAGATGATGGAGAAGGGGGCCGGCGCCGACATCAACCACCCCGCCCATGACGTCTTCCACGGGATGGTCTCCAAACAGAGCGAGTCGGTCTCCTCGAGCAAGCGCAACGCCCTGCTGATCGACGAGCTGGCCGAGTGGATCGACGCGGCGATGGAGCTGGAGGAGGAGCGGGCCGGCGTGCGCCAGCGACACCCGGCGGCGGAAGCGATCGTGCCCCAGGTGGCGCTCGGCTACTTCCTCATGCACACCAACACCAAACCGCTCGACTTCGAACCGGAGAAGCTCTTGCGCCCCGAGCAGAGCCTCGGCTGGGACCTGGCCCGGGCCCGCGCCCATAACGGCAACGGCTCCGGCACGGCCGTGTCCGAGCCGGCCCAGGACCCCGACTACCGCTTCGCCGTCGTGCAGTCGGAGATGTACCGGCGCCACCTGCGGCAGGCGGTCGAGCGGCTCGACGTCAGCCCGCTGGCCAAATACGTCGCCCACCTCTCGCGCTGGTACGTCGAGGAGGACCGCGAGCCGCACGTGCAGGAGGCGATCCAGGCGGCGCTCGCCCAGGGCGCCCGCGGCCTCGGACTGGAGACGGCACGGTGAGCGGCCCGATCGTCACGGTGATCGCCGGTCATTCGAGTCCGTGGCGGTCGGGACGCGAACGAGGCGTGTCATGAGGACGCTGCTGGTCGACAACCACGACTCCTACACCTACAACGTCTTCCACCTGCTGGCTGGCGTCTCGGGCGAGGAGCCGATCGTGGTCGACAACGACGCCGTCTCCTGGCGGGCGCTGGAGCGCTGGGACTTCGACGCGATCGTGCTCTCGCCGGGCCCGGGGACGCCCGGTCGCTGGCACGACTTCTGCGTCTGCGACGACATCCTCCGCTTCAGCGAGATCCCGGTGCTGGGGATCTGCCTCGGCCACCAGGGCCTGGGCAAAATGCTCGACGGCGAAGTGCGCAGTGCCCCCGAGGCGATGCACGGCCGCCTCAGCAAGATCTTCCACGAAGGCGACGGCCTCTTCGCCGGCATCCCCCAGGGCTTTCCGGTCGTCCGCTACCACTCGCTGGCGATCACCGGCATGGGCCCCGACGGCAACGTCTGCGCCTGGGCCGACGACGGAGTGGTGATGGGGATCGAACACCGCAAGCGGCCGATGTGGGGCGTCCAGTTTCACCCCGAGTCGATCGCCACCGATCACGGCGCCAAGCTGGTCGAGAACTTCTTCGAGCTCGCCCGCGAGCGCAAAGGGACGCCGGTGCGGGCGACCAAGCGCCCGGCGGGCGTCCGTCCGCGCAACGCTCCCGCGGCGAAGAAGGCGAGCACTTCCGAGCAGCGCCTGCTGCTGCGCTCGCTTCCCGGCGAGGCCTCGACCGAGGCCCTATTCGGACGGCTCTTCGCCGCCGAGGAGCACGCCTTCTGGCTCGACAGCGCCGACGCCCCGACCCGGCTGGGGCAGAGCTCCTACCTCGGCGCCAGCGCCGGCAGCGATCGCTGCGTGCTCACCTACGACGTCGACGAGGGCATCGTGCGGGCACAGCGCGGCGAGACCAGCGCGATCGAGCCCGGCTCGATCTTCGACGTGCTCGACCGCGAGGTCGCCGCGCGGGCGATCGAGCGACCGGGCGAGGCGGCGCCGAACCTGCTCGGCGGCTTCGTCGGCTACCTCGGCTATGAGCTCAAGGCCGACTGCGGCGCCACCAACGTCCACAGCTCTGATGTCCCGGACGCGGTGATGATGCTGGCCAACCGGGTCGTCGCCGTCGATCACGTCCACCACCGCACCCACGTCCTGGCGGTCTGCGCCGGGGACGAGGTGGGCGAGGCGACCGCTTGGCTGGATCGAGCCGAGGGCGTCGCCCGCGACCTGATCGCCACTCCGCCTGCCCCGCCGAGCGCCGCCGATCCGCCCTTCGGCGAGCCGAGCGAGGCTCACGTGCGCTTCGACTGCGGCCGCGGCCGCGAGCAGTACCTCGCCGACATCGCCCGCTCGCAGGCCGAGATGGCCGCTGGCGAGTCCTACGAGGTCTGCCTCACCGACCAGATCTCGACCACGGCCGAACCCGAGCCGTTCGACCTCTACCGCAACCTCCGCCGGAGCAACCCGGCTCCGTTCGCCGCCTTCCTCAAGCTCGGCGACGTTGCCGTGGTCAGCTCCTCGCCGGAGCGCTTCCTCTCGGTCGACCGCGAGCGCCGGGTCGAGGCGCGGCCGATCAAGGGCACGACCAGGCGCTCCTCCGATCCGGCCGAGGACGCGGCGCTGAAAGCCGAGCTGACCAGCGACGAAAAGACCTACGCAGAGCACCTGATGATCGTCGACCTGCTGCGCAACGACCTCGGCATCGTCTGCGAGGTCGGCAGCGTCGCCGTGCCCGAGCTGATGGTGGTCGAGGACTACGCCACCGTGCACCAGCTGATCTCAACGGTCGAGGGCCGGCTGCCGGCCGGGCGCAGCGCCGTCGAGTGCGCCCGCGCCTGCTTCCCCGGCGGCTCGATGACCGGCGCGCCGAAGCTGCGCACGATGGAGATCATCGACGACATCGAGGCCGAGGCGCGCGGCGTCTACTCCGGCGCGATCGGCTACTTCGGCCTCGACGGGGTGATGGACCTCAGCATCGTCATCCGCACCGTCGTCCTGCGCGAGGGGCGGACGACGATCGGCGCCGGCGGCGCGATCGTGATGCAGTCCGACCCGATCGACGAGTTTGACGAGATCCTGCTCAAGGCAAGGGCGCCGATGGCCGCGATCGCCCGCACCGTCACCGGCAGCGACTCCGAGGACGCCTGGAGCGTCGAGCTGGAGCCGGCCCGAGCGCGCGCGGAGGCGGCCTGATGGAGGCCGCGGCCGAACCGAAGTGCAAGGTGCGGGAGGCGACCGAGGCTGACGTGGCGGCGGTGGCTGCCGCGATCGGCGAGCTGTTGGTCGAGCTCAGTGGCGGGGGGCCTGCGACGGGTGAGCTCGAAGCGGCGAGCGCTGAACTGGTCAGGGATAGGGGGATGGGTGCCCTGCTGGTGGCGGAGGCAGGGGGCGAGGACGGCATCGTGGGGGTTCTCGCCGCCAGCTGGCAGCACGCGATCCACGTCCCCGGTCGCTACGGCACGATCCAGGATCTCTGGGTCGATCCCCAGTGGCGCGGCAGGGCGGTCGGGCACGATCTGGTCGAGGCCTTCTGCGCGCTCGCTCGCCAGGAGGGAGCGCAGCGAATCGAAGTCGGCCTGCCGCGCGAGGACTTCGAGCGCATCGCCGCCACCGAGGCCTTCTACCGCGCCAACGGCTTCGAGCACCTCGGCCCGCGCATGCGGAGGAAGCTTCGATGATCTGCGCTTCGGAGATTGGCCCACCTCAGGGTGGGTCGAAGTGGGGCGGGCGGTGCCATGCCTGAGCTCCTTCTGGTCGAGCAGCGGACGGGCGCTGGGGACGACGGCGCCCACTGGATCCTCGAAGGCGGCCGCATCCTGCCGGGCGTCGACGACAACCGCCGCATGGCCGAGCTGCGCCGCGGCCTGCTGCGTCACGCGGGGGTTCGCGCCGTCGACGCCGATGCCGACAGCGAAGACGTCGAGCAGACGCTCAGCGTCCTGCACGAGCCCGGCTACCTCGACGCGCTGGCCGAGGTCTCGGCCGAGCCGGTGGTGATCCCGGAGCTGACCCCGCCGGGCCTGCCACCCGACATCCCCGTCAGCTCGGGACTGGTCGAGGCGGCGCGGGAGGGGGTGCGCACGGCGATGACCGCGGCCGAACGCCTGGCCGAGGGCGCCCGCTTCACCTATGCGCTCTGCCGACCCCCGGGGCACCACGCCGGCCCATCCTGGTTTGCCGGCTACTGCTACCTGAACACCGCGGCGGCTGCTGCGCAGGTGCTGCGCAACGCGGGGATGACCCCGGTCGGCATCCTCGACGTCGACCTGCACTACCCGAACGGCACGGCGGCGATCGTCGAGACGATGGGCGATGTCAGCCTGCACTCGCTGCACGCCTTTCCGGTCACCAACGTCGCCGCCGGCAGCGTGAAGCCGAGCAGCGATCGTGAGGTCGCGATCGAGTTCGCCGGCGTCCCCGAGGCGGCGGACTACCTCGATGCGTTGGCCCGCTCGCTCGAGGAGCTGTGCGATGCCTCCGCCGCCCTCGTCGTCTCGCTCGGCTACGACATCGTCGCCGGCGACCCGCACGGCTCCTGGCGGTTCGAGCCGCAGATCTTCGCCGAGATCGGCGCCATGCTCGCCGCCCGCGGGGAGCCCGTCTGCGTGATCCAGGAGGGCGGCTACGCCCTCGACTCCCTGGCCGAGTGCAGCGAGGCCTTCGCCGCCGGCCTGCTCGCCAACGTGCCAGCCGGGGGACGGCGGTGAGCGAGAACGGGCTGACCGGGTTTCGGCAGCGGCTCGATCCGATCGACGAGGAGATCGCGCGGCTGTTCGGCGAGCGCTTTCAGATCTGCCGCGAAGTCGCCGCCTACAAGAGCGAGCACGGGATTCCGATGATGCAGCCCGAGCGCGTCGCCGAGGTGCGCGCCCGCTACCTCGCCCGCGGCGCCGCGGTCGACCTGCCCGGGGACTTCACCGCGGCGCTCTTCGAGCTCCTGATCGGCGCCACCTGCAAGCTCGAGGACGAGTTGATGGAGGGAGCGTCACCCGAGGAGGCGGAAGTCCCCTCCGCCAAGGGGTCGGAAGCCTGATGGCCCAGCTGCCGCCCGGACCCGAGATCTCCGCGGCCGAGCAATCGGCGCGCTGGGCGAGCGAGCCGCTGCCCTTCCTCGAGGAGTGCCGGGAGCGCTACGGCGACGCCTTCACCCTGCGCCTGCGTCACCTCGGCACCTGGGTCGTCCTCTCCGACCCCGAGGACGTCAAACGGGTCTTCTCGACCGATACCAACGACCTCGGCGTCGGCGTTCCGAACCTGGCCCTGCGGCCGGTGCTCGGCGCCCACTCCGTGATGCTGAGCGAGGAGCCCGAGCACATGGCACGCCGCAAGCTGATGCTGCCGCGCTTCCACGGCGAGCGGATGCGCGAGGACGCCGAGATGATGACCGAGCTGGCGCGGCGCGAAGTGCGGGCCTGGCCGGTCGGCGAGCCGTTCGCGCTCTGGCCGCGGATGCAGGCGCTGACCCAGGAGGTCGTCATGCGGGCGGTCTTCGGGGAGGACGAGGGGCGGCTGGACCGGCTGCGGGACTTGCTCACCGAGCTGACCGCGACCGTCAACGACGAGGCGCTGCTGGGCGAGCTCGCCGAGCGCGGCCCGGACTGGCTCGAAGCCAGCCCCGGCTGGCGCGCGGCGATGGCGCCGGTCGAAGCGGAGGTGCTGGCGGAGGTCGGCCGCCGCCGCGCCGCGGGGGAGGGCGCCCGCAGGGACGCCGTCTCGATCCTGGTCGAGGCGCGCGGCGAGGACGGCTCGCCGCTGAGCGAGAAAGAGCTGCGCGACGAACTGCTCACCCTGCTCACCGACGGCCCAACCTCGAGCTCGCTGGCCTGGGTCTTCGAGCGGCTGCTGCGCCACCCCGCCAAGCTCGAGCGCCTGCAGTCGGAATTGCTCGCCGGCGAGGGCGAGGCCTACCTCGACGCG
>Ga0207702_10000702_pt1 | contig 36020 bp, 19 predicted proteins | sample KBSCornC62_FD_184302 | JGI IMG/M metagenome (GOLD analysis project Ga0207702, IMG submission 184302) | Corn rhizosphere microbial communities from Kellogg Biological Station, Michigan, USA - KBS Corn C6-2 (SPAdes) (version 2) | ecosystem: Host-associated > Plants > Roots > Rhizosphere > Soil ... | reverse complement strand
GCGTAAACACGATGGTGATCGGCTACGCCGAAATCGACGGCAAGCCCGTGCGCGTGATCCCAGAAGGCGACAACCCCGCGCAGCTCAGCCGCCGAATCCATTTCACGGAAGTGAAAGCCGCCCCGGTTGTCGCGCAGGCCGAAGCACGGTGAGAGATGGGCGTGACGTTGTGCGCTAAGCCATGAAGGGATCACGTCCCAACACCCAACAAGAAGTACAAAAGCAAGGGGCACCTTTACCTTTTACCTCTCTCCCAACAGATGCCGCTTTTGGCTGAGATTTCGGAGGCAGGCTTTTATAAAGGTAAATAGTAAAGCATGACCCCTTTTGCGCCTTTCTCTTTTGCGCCTTTCCCGATTTACGAGAAATACCAGATCCGAAAAAAAACGCCGCTTTTTCCCCAGTGCTGTTGACCGTCAAGTTACGGCGAATAGGGTATAGAAACGGATCGTGGCGGTCAGCAAAGTAAGATTGGACGCGAGGTTTTTAGATTCCGGGGATCAGGCGTGCGAAAGTTGCAGGCGATCACACCTTCCGATTGGAGTTTCAGCAAAACGGGCGTCGCGTGCTGACACGTCATGCCAGCGGAAATGCAGAAGTGAACCAAGTCAGCTTCGGACTTCATTTTCCCAGTACGAATCGCGGTTTCGAGGTCTGCCTCGAAAGCCTGTTTCTTTTTCGGCTGAAATTCTGCAAACGGGAGCAATGGCTCATCAGGTGTTATTCCCTCCCGATCGATGTCAAAATTCGCTTCTCCGGCGATCTGATCGTTCCTCCATGCTACGTTCAGGAATTTCGTCGCGGCGAGCGGATGCTGACTTCCGAATATTAGGCCGTATATATTGCTTCCTTTTTTGATTGAGAACCGACCGAGATAGGCCGCCGGCGGGGTAAGCTTCTGGTACCAATCAAACGCTGCCCGATGCACATCATAGGAGGTCTCGGGATGGTCGATCTTGATTTTGATTGCTGGGTGGTCGCGAAAGCGGTGGAGCGTCGAAGAAGAGACGAAGAATATAAAGTCGGTACGAGGAAAGGTGAAGAAACGCCTGAAAACGTATTCGAGCACTGCATCCACCCCGAACTGATCAATGATGAGTAACTTCACGGCGCGAGGATTGAGCAAAATTTTCTCGTGGCGTATTAGCTCGGCTTCGAATTCGGCGGCCTTGGTTTTGACCTGTACACCCGGAATCTGCCACTCTGGCGCTTGTAGAAGATTCTCGAGCAGTGCGATTTTCTTGGCGTTAACGTCGGAGAAATGCGCAACGATCTTTACCTTCGACCATCCCGCCATTTTAGGCTGATATGATCGCATTTGCCGCAAGATCCGCAGCGGGGATCCGGCTTGGCCGACAGCGTCGGTTCCAGGACCGCAGAAAAAGTCGAAGACGTGTAGCTCTTCGAAAGGTGGCTCAGACCGGGAAACGAAAACAGGAATCCATTCCTGCACGTATAGCTCGAATATATCGAGCTTCGTTAGAGTTCCTGCGTCGTACGGTTCTTCGTGGAAGCTCGAGTTTGCCATCCCTCACGCCATTGCGAAGGCGTGAAGCAAGTGTGTACGATCGCTCGCTGAAGGTACAGGATTGTTTTTGATTTTAGGAAATTCGTCGTAGGTCTTTCCGTCGAGTTCACGACCTGTCTCCGACTTTCGAATACCGCCCCACTGTTTGAAGAAGAAGGGGACGCGTTGCGCGCGACATTGAGCGCGGATGGAGCGCACCCAGGTTGGTTCGATGGGGCGCGCGCCGGGGCCGCTCTCGCCGCCGACGATAGCCCAGTGTATTCCTGCGAGATTAAAAGGCCCAAGGTCTTCAAGGAGCGGCTCAATCGACAGAAATGCGACCGCCGGGCGAGCTTTCCGGAGTACGTCAATGCGCGAGAGACCGTGCTGCTTGTTTTCGACACTCACGCCCCACCAAATGTGCGGAGCGGCAGCGGCTTTCTTGAGCTTAGTCTCAAGGAGATGCCCCATGCGGTCGGCGCGCTTCGTGAGCACCTGGTACGTGTGCCAATTTGCTGCCAGCATCACGCGCGCGATCTTTTCGATGTAGTCGTCAGAAACGTCTTCGTGAAACAAATCGCTCATCGAGTTCACGAAGATCTTGCGCGGGGTGCTCCAGCGAATCGGATCGCCGAGCTTTTCTGGCACGAGCCGAAGATCGAAGCCGAACTCAAATGGATGCCCTTTCACGCCGCGAAAACGCTCCGCCAACGTTTCGGCATAACAGTGCTTACAGCCCGCGCTAATTTTCGTGCAACCCCGCACCGGGTTCCACGTCGCGTCAGTCCACTCGATCTTGGAATTCGCGCTCATGTCCCACGGTGTGCAAGTGAGCACTGCGCGTCAACGGCGATTCCAAGCTAGGGTCTAATTCGGTATCCAGTATCCTGGTACACGGATTGAATCCTTTAGTGCGTTGCGCAATCCGTCGCCCTTCTTCTGAAGGAGGATATCCTAAGCTTTCGGAATGGATGTCGTGCCATGCCTTAAGGATCGGCATCGGACAATTCCCGCGACTCAGGACGTGATAAAGGGCGCGCTAGAATTCCACCCCCAACGATCGCCATGACCCGAGGAGTATGCATAGGAATCGCGTGTTAGGCGTTTCAAGCCATCTTCAAAATGTCAGACAGTAGAGCCCGACCCCGTCCGGCCGTCTCAATCTAGGATGTCTTGCACCCACATCAAGTGCCTGTGAAGGCTTAAATAAAATCGAGCCGCAACGCTATAGGGAGCTTTTGGATCCAATCGAGCAGCGAGACGATTCTTGATGGTTATTTGTTCAGGACCGCTCGACTTAATAGCCACATAGGTCCTCACATCGGCATCTATGTCAGCGCACAGCTGCTCGCGCTTTGAATTTAACTCTGGATGATCGAGGTTGAGCAGGATTTTGCTCTGCTCAACTCGATAGCGTGCTGTCGCGTCGCCGGTGAACTTCGGATTCAAAACTGGACGTCCGTCGGCTTGGAACGCCAAAAGTTCACAATCTTTAGCGACACAGGGGTCCAAAATGACTGGCTTTTCAATGCGCAGCTTCCGTTTGCCGGTTGCGCGTATTCCAGGAGCTAGTAGTGGAAATTGCTGCCCTTTACCGCACGCGCATCCGTGAATTGAATTATGTTCAGGGCTATTGGCCCATGCACATGCGATCCGATAGTTTTCCGGATCGTAGACTAGCCACCAGTAATCACAAGCAGGCCGATAGTGGTCTACCGCTAGCGGAGCGCCGATAAGTTCAACTTCGGTATACCAACACTTGTTTCCAAGAACGGACGTGGCCAAATGTTTAACAGGCGTCCATTTCTTGGGACCATTTCTTTCGGAGTGAGGCTTTCGTTCCGCGATCGGCATACCTGCGGATTTTTTGTGAGCTTTTACGATACATGCTTTTACTTTTTTCCCTCTCTCATCCGCGAAGATCTCGGAGAAAAGGATATTGAGGTCAATGTGTCTCATTGCTCAGTGCTCAGAGAACGGGAGCGCTCCCGGAGGTATTTCACGTAGTTGGGGTCTCGCTCACTGACTCCGGGAAGTATTTCCAACCTCATATTTAGTGAGCTCAATTTAGCCTTGTCTGCGTCTGAAAGTGTTTCTTTGACGCTAAGCGCGAGCCGTTCGTCGAGTAACTTTTGCGTTTCCTTGTCCAAGCTCGAGGGGAGACCGAAAAATTCGGAACTACAGAGAAGATTGGCGACGCCTTGGCCGCGCGGGTTTCGATGGGGGCGAGAAAATCCTTTGCTATCGGGATGTGCAAGTAGCACTTGTTCGCGATTCATTCCCGATATGATCACCGGATCGTGCGTTGCCATAAGAACCGTTGAGCTAGAATCTGGCGGCATTGCTTCCTCCAACATACTTGGGTAATCCCACGACCAATGCGGATTCAAGTGAGTGTCTGGTTCGTCAAGGAGTATGAAGTTTTCCTTTTGATGGGTAAGGGTTGCGGCACCGATAACTGCCAGCAACTGCTTCTCTCCTTCACTAAGGTTATCGAAAGGAAAGCGGTGCGTCGTGTCCTTGCGTTTTAGTTGAAACGAAACCGAGATCAACATCCCTCTCGCTCGTAGGCTTTCTAGTGCTAAATATACATTCTCACCTCCTGCTTGGAGTCGTTCGGCAAGTTTTATAATGCCGGTCTCGCGCCCCTCCCTAAAGTTATACGAGCGCTTCATAGGTTTTGGCCTGTGACGCTTTACGCCTTCTTTATGGATTTCTGGTGCTACTTCCAGAACACCAAGGCCACTCTGTTCTGATGAGGTTTCATCTAAAGCTGACACAATTCGCCGAATCGCACCCTCTGTGTTCCAAAGTTTGGGTTCGTGCAGTTTGGGATCAAATCCTTCTGGCGAGCGCAGTACGATTTTTACATCGGATATGTTTTCCAGTTTTAGACGATCAAGTAGCCGTTGATAACCGTGGGCAAATAGTCCGATTAAAATAGTTTGTGATTGTTCATTACTGGACTGAACGAAGAGCGGTCGGAATCTATCCGTTTCAGCGTTGCGTGTGAGCGCTTGGAAATGGCGCTGGTATCGCGCGATCAATTTCTGAACTCTTCGACACTCGCCGGAGTAATAAATAAGGGTAAGTGAAGGGTAAAGTTCATGAGCCAGGCCTTCGCGAAGTTGTTTGCTTAAGGAACGCAGCGACATCTGGCGGCCATTCGCGGTGACGGACACTTCATAGCCGCTGCGACGCAGCACGATTATCTTACTCTGAACTTCGAATTCTAAGTGAAACTCGAACTTCGGAGCTTTCTCGAAATAGCAGCCGATCAGAATGTGGAGAATTGCTTCGATAAGATTGGATTTCCCGCTACCATTGCTGCCGATGACCGCGTTGAGTAAGGTCGGTGAAATGAACTCCACATCGCAAACCCCCACGTTTTTGTAGCCGCTGATCTTAAGACGCCTGAGTTTCATTATTATCTATCTGAGGACGTTTGGAACGTCATTGATACGTCCATCATCGGGTGAGTTCTACTAGAGCGGCGGTGAGGAGGGAAGCGGCAGTGGCCCGGGCGCTGGCGAGATGGGTTTCCAAAGCGTCCACCAAGACCATCAGTTCATTCACTTTTGCCACGATCCGGCGTTGTTCGGCGAGGGGCGGGATGGGGCACGGAAATCCAGAGAGCTTCCCCTGGTAAATAGCGCAGACATTCGTGGTGTTGGATTTTAACTTCTCCAGCCCTGCGCTCCCCTGCGGGCTTCGGAACCAGTAATCGAGAAAATCTGGGGAGAATCCTTCGATGAATTTCGCTCGAAGAATATTATTGTTGTAGAGCACTGGGTCGGTCGATGGCGGTCGAAACACGCATGTCTTGCCGACGAGTTCCCGACTATTCCTTGTGTTGAACAAAAAATCCCCGTCAGCCAGCGCGAAGGTTTCGACCTCTTCCGATGTGGCATCGATCCGGGTCAGGTCGGAGAGATCGACCCCGCCGGAGTTCCGAATGTTGTTCATCTTGAAATAGCCGACGGCTTTGTCCGGCCCCTGCATCGAACGGCCTCGGTCGATGCCGACCGATGTCTGCAACGGCAATCGCCGGAACTGCGTCCATTTCCAGCCCTCGGGGATCTTAAACGGTGGTTGGAGTTCTGATGGCGTTTTACCTTCGCTGTCCTCTACCGCTCTCGTGCGTATGACGCGCTTCGGTTCGCGATCGATCTTCTCAAGCAACTTGATCGCCGGTTCGTCGTTGGGGTCTTGTGGGACGAGTTTGCCTTGGACGGCGAGGGTGAGGATCGATTTGCGGAGGTCGGCGGGGGGGATGGCGTAGGACGGATGAAAGAGAAATTGGAGATTTGAGACGGTGGGCGCGGCGGAGAAGCGGGACAGCGACGCGCGGGCGAGCGCGGCGTGCCGCGTTTCCCGTTCCTCCTGCTGCTGGGCCAGCCGATCACACAACGCCGTCAACTCATCCACCTTCGCCACGATCCGCTTCTGCTCGGCGAGCGGCGGTAGGGGGAACGGGAATGTAACGATCTTGACCTTCGAAATGTTCGGCTGTGCTCCGCCTTCGCTCACTGCATGAAAACGTGACCTTTGCGAAACTAAGAAGTTGAACAGATACCGATTCAATACTCCTTCAAATGGCGTGCAGCCACAGACCGCTTGGTTCGTGACCGCGGGTTCCGCAAGAATCGCAACCTTCCCAATCGTTGCGCCATACATTGCCAGTAATATGTCGCCGGGCTGGTTCCGCCGAAACGAACATGTCTTTACAGCCAGTTCAGAAACGGTTTCCTCTGAACCAGTGAGTGCTTGGTTATCGTTAAGTTCTCCGGACTTTAGCCAAATGATACCCCCATCGTAATACTCGGGATTTCCGCGCGCCGGAGTTGAACCAGAGCCCCAGTCACCGATTTCACCTAGACGCGTCCACACCCACGAATCAGGAACGGGATAGGGAGCATCATTTTCCAAATACGTATTGGTGTCTTGTCGCTTGATCTTCCGCTCGGATACTAGCCGCTCTTTGGTTTTCTTGATGCGTCCTAGGAGAGTATGCGCAGATTCATCATTGAGGTCTTGGTAAGAGAGTTTCCCCTGAACAGCCAAGTTCAACACCAGCTCCCGCATCTTTGCCACTGCATCGGGGGCGTCAGCGAAGAGGTCGAATTTTTCGAAAAAGGTTTCGATCGTCATTCGGCGGTTCCGGCGGTGGCGGTAAGCGCGGCGTGGAGTTCCTGTTTCAGCTTAGCACGCGTTTCACCGATCTGGCCGAGGAGCTTTTCGTATTCGGGCAGAAGGTGGTCCACATCGCCGGGGCCGGTGTGGGTGACGTGCGGGTTTTTGACGTCGAGGTTGAAGTTTCCGGCCCGCATCTGATCGATGGAGACGCGCCATGCGTGCTTGTTTTCCTTCCGGGCTTTGAAGCCGTCCTTTTCGTCGCCCCACCAATCGATCTCGGGCTGGAATTCCTCGAAGCGCATCGGTCGCGTCTTGTTGTAGCTGACGACCCCCTCGGGGTAAGGGTGTTCGTAGAACCAGATGTGCGAAGTGGCGGGTTGTTCGTTCTCCGGCTTCTTGGTGAAAAAGAGGATATTCGTTTTGATGCCGGTGTAGGGATTAAAGACGCCATTGGGCAGGCGGACAATCGTGTGGAGATTGCACTTTTCGACGAGGTCCTGCTTGAGGCGGGTTTTCATTCCTTCGCCGAAAAGGAAGCCATCGGGCAGAACCACGGCTGCGCGGCCGTGGTTTTTCAGCAGCTTCACGATGAGCGCCATGAAGAGGTCGGCGGTCTCGCGGGTACGGAAGATGGCGGGGAAGTTGTTTTCGATACCATCTTCCTCCGTACCGCCGAAGGGAGGATTGGTGACGATGACGTGGACGCGGTCCTTCTCGCCGTAGTCCTTGTAGGGGCGACTGAGCGTATTGTCGTGGCGGATATTAGTCGGCGTATCGATGCCGTGCAGGATCATATTAGTCGTGCAGAGCATGTGGGGCAGGGCTTTCTTTTCCACGCCGTGGATGCTGTCGATCAAGGTGGCCATATCCGCCGCTGACTTCACGTAGTGCTTGCGCTTGTGCTCGATTGTGCAGGCGAGAAAACCGCCCGTGCCGCAGGCGGGATCGAGCACCTTCTCGTCGAGCTTTGGATCGACACGATTGATGATGAACTGGGTGACGGCGCGCGGGGTATAGAATTCGCCGGCATTACCCGCGCTCTGCAGATCCTTGAGGATTTGCTCGTAGATGCTGCCAAAGGTATGGCGGTCCTCGGTGTTGTTGAAATTTATTTCGCTGATCTTATTGATGACTTGGCGCATCAACGTGCCCGACTTCATGTAGTTGTAGGCATCCTCGAAGACATTGCGGATGACCTGGGCGCGCTTTCCGTTTTTGCCTTCGAGGACCAGCTTGTCCTTCAGCGTGGGAAAGAGCTTATCGTTGACGAAATCGGCAAGCGCATTGCCTGTCATGCCTTCCGAATTGGCGGCCCAATTCCGCCAACGAAGATTTTCGGGAAGCGGCGATTTGTAGTCGTCTTCGAGGAGTTCGATTTCCGCTTCGCGGTCGTCGTAGATTTTCAGGAAGAACATCCAGACGAGCTGGCTGATGCGTTGAGCGTCTCCGTCGACGCCCACGTCTTTTCGCATGATGTCCTGAATAGACTTAATGGTGCCGCTGACGTTGCTCATGCTGATTGCGTTTGATTGAAGATTTCGCGCTCGAGCTCCTGAAGAGCGTTTTCGTAATTCGTTTTGCCGCCGAAGACGTCGTTGATGATCTCGACGGGAGTGCCCATCGTAACGAAGGGAGTGAGTTTAAGAACCTTCGGACTCTCAATGGTGAGCACACCTTCGTCAGCGTATTTATCCAAGAGGGCTTCAAGGACAGCGCGGGCCTTGGCGCCGTATTTAGTGAAGTAGTTGCGCTTTTTGACGCTCTCGGCCCGCTCCTTGCGAGTGAGGGGCGGCTGACCGTAAGCAATGTGGCAGATGAGGTCGAAGTCGCCGTAGTCCTTGCCAACCTCTTGGGCGAGCTTGGGCAACTCTACGCCGTATTCTTCGAGCTCCTTAACGATGGCTTCCTTCTTTTTTGCGGCGTTCCATTTGTTGATAAACGCGTCGAGGGAAGCGTACTCCTGGCGAATGTGCCTGCGGCTATAGTCGGAGTAGGATTCGGTGATCATGCGACCGTCGTCGTCGCGGTATTCTACCGTCTTGGCGAGAATGTTCACGTCCACACCGCTGACTCGAATCTTTTTGGAAATATATCCCGGTTTCTCCTCTTCGACGTCTTCATCTTCGAGATCTGGGTCGGGGGGTACGGGGTCATCGTCGGGGCCCGGCTCGTATATAACCACAGGATCGCCGTCGAAGTCAGGGTCTTTGAAAAGCTCCGTGGCGTTTTTGAAATCCATCACAGTGAAGAAGAACTTGCCGAAGTCCTCTTCGATGCGGGTGCCACGACCCACGATCTGTTTGAACGTGGTCATGGAGTTGATGGTCTTATCGAGGACGATGAGCTTGCAGGTCTTCGCATCGACTCCGGTGGTGAGAAGTTCGGAGGTGGTGGCGATGACCGGGAACTTGGACTCAGGGTCGATGAAGTTATCCAGCTCGGCCTTGCCCTCGACGCTGTCACCGGTGATCCGCATGACGTATTTAGGATTTTCGAGCGCGAGGCGGCCCGCGGCGTTGGTGATGGCCACGCGCATGCGCTCGGCATGGTCAATGTCTTCGCAGAAAATGATCGTCTTCGAGAACGGGTCGGTGGCCCGCAGGAGCTCCATCACGCACTTAGCGACCAGCTTGGTGCGCTGGTTGAGCACCAAGATGCGATCCATGTCGGCTTGGTTGTAGGTGCGCTGCTCGATCTCCTTGCCGAGGTCGTCCGTCATGCCCGGAGGGGGAGTCCACCCGATCAGATCCTTGTCGAGATGGTAGCGGACAACTTTGTAGGGAGCGAGGAAGCCGTCTTCGATCCCCTGCTTGAGTTTATAGGTATAAACGGGTTCCCCAAAGTAAGTGACGTTGGAGGCGTATTTGGTCTCCTTGGGTGTAGCGGTAAGTCCGATCTGGATGGCGCTCGCAAAGTAATCGAGGATTTCCCGCCAGGCAGAATCATCGGCGGCGCTGCCCCGGTGACACTCGTCTATGACAATAAGATCGAAGAAATCGCGAGAGACGCTTTTGAAGATCTTATCTTCTTCGTCGGGACCAGTGATGGCTTGATAGAGGCCAAGATAGATTTCGTAGGAGGGATCGATCTTGCGGTTTCGGATCTTAGTCATGACCGCACCAAACGGCTTGAAGTCGTTTACGAAGGTTTGGTCGGCGAGGATATTGCGATCGACGAGGAAGAGAGTGCGCTTGGCTTTCTTTGCCTTCCAGAGCCGCCAGATGATCTGGAAGGTGGTGTAAGTCTTTCCGGTGCCGGTGGCCATGACCAGCAGGATACGGTCTTGGCCTTTCGCGATTGCTTCGAGCGTGCGATTGATTGCCTCGCTCTGATAATAGCGCGGCTCTTTGCCGTAGGCATCGAGATGGTAGGGCTCCAGGACAAGCGGTTCTTCGGCGTCCTTGATGTTTCGATGCTTCTTATAGCGCTTCCAAATCTCGTCTGGAGAGGGGAACGCGGTAAGAGGAAACTCGCTCTCGATGTCCTCGCCAGAATCTGGGACTTTGTTGTGCGAAGCAAACGCGTCGCCGTTGGAACTGAATGCACTTGGAACGTCGAGAATCCCTGCGTATCCCAAGGCCTGTTGAAGGCCATGGCTCACCGTGTGGTTGTTGTCCTTGGCCTCGATAATGGAGATGGGAACACCGGCTTCTTTAAGCAAAACGTAGTCGGCAAATTTCTTCTTCTTTTTGTTTCGCGACGACATGTTGCCTCGGACGACGACGGGACCGGGCGTCAGGGTAACTTCTCTGCGAATCTGTGTAGTCTGATTCCATCCGGCAGCTTTTACGGCAGGCGTGATGAAGAGATCGCAGATGTCGATTTCGCTGAGTTGCTGTTTTTCCTTTTTAGTCATGCCACGGTTTACTGGGGCGAGGGTGGTATTAAAGGATATGAGTGTCGGCGTCTGCGCATTGCAGTGCTGTGGGGGTTAAAAGCAGCAGCTCTTAGCTAATCCAAAGTTCCTTCCGGGCGGGCATGAAGCGGAGCGGCTAGCAAGGAACAAACCCTCTAACGCGGCAAACCTTTAGTATGGAGCCGCGACAGCTGTCGGCAGCGATGGTATCTGAATGCATCTAATCAGAAGTAACGCTGAGTTGAGATGTGGCCTCTTTGAACACGCGATGGGCGGTGGGACGCGACCGTTCGATCAACTCGAAGATGGGACCGCGACGGACATTTTGGCGGCGCAACTGAACAACAATGTTCTCCCCATCTCGATGGATTCCCTCCAGTCATTTCATGCGCATTTTCTTCTTCGGGTTTTTCTCCGCTTTTTCTGCGTTCGTTGCGCCGCGGGTCGGGGCTTCGGAAATGCCTCAGATTCTCACTCCGGCCGCGCCGGCGACGCCGCGCGTGAATGGCCCGGGGGTATTTGGTGTCCGGCCTGAGGCGCCTTTTTTCTACGCCATCCCCGCAACGGGGCAACGTCCCATGAGCTTCGCTGCCGAGGGTTTGCCCGATGGGCTCACGCTCAATACCGAAACGGGGCGGATAACGGGTGCGTTGACCCGCCCCGGCGAATATAAGCTGACCCTTCGCGCGAAGAACGCCCTGGGCGAGGCGATGAAGGCTTTTCGTATTGTCGTTGGCGATGCGATCGCACTGACGCCGCCGATGGGCTGGAGCAGTTGGAACTGTTGGGGCGATGCCGTCAGCCAGGAGCATGTATTGAATTCTGCGCGCGCGATGGCGGCCAGGGGACTGCGCGAACACGGTTGGACTTATATTAATATCGACGATGGCTGGCAGGGGCCGCGCGGCGGCGCTTTCAACGCGATCCAGCCGAACAAGAAGTTTCCCGACATGAAGGCGCTCGCCGATGAAATTCACCGTCTCGGCCTGAAATTCGGCATCTACTCCAGCCCCTGGCGCGGCACTTACGCGGGGTATGTCGGTGGCTCCTCGGACAACGCCGACGGCACCTATCCCTGGGTGCAGTCCGGGGAGGTCAACGAATTCTATAAGCTCAACAAGAATCCTAAAGCGGCGGATGCCAAACCGAACTGGGTCAACTGGACTTTCGGCCAACACTCCTTCGCCGCGCAGGACGCCCGACAGTGGGCGCAATGGGGCGTCGACTATCTAAAATACGATTGGTTTCCCAACGACGTACCGCACGTGCGCGAAATGGCGGACGCTCTGCGCGCGACGGGACGCGATGTTGTCTACAGCCTTTCGAACACCGGTATTTATAATAACGCGCCCGACTATATGAAGTTGTCTAATGTCTGGAGAACGACAGGCGACATCGTGGATACATGGGAAAGCGTATCGCGAAACGGCTTTTTCCCAGGATCGCTGGGCCGGCTACACCGGGCCGGGACACTGGAGCGATCCCGACATGCTCGTGCTTGGCCAGGTCGGTTGGGGGCCGGACTTGCATCCCTCTCGACTGACCGCCGACGAGCAGTACACGCACATGAGCCTATGGTGTCTGCTCTCGTCTCCGCTCCTTTTGGGCTGCGATCCCGAGCGTCTGGACGCGTTCACACTCAGCCTGCTGACCAACGACGAGGTGCTTGCCATCGATCAAGACTCGCTCGGTAAACAGGCTACGCAGATCAACAATCATGACGGTCAGGTCGTGTATACAAAGACATTAGAGGATGGGTCCTTCGCGGTCGGTCTATTCAATCGCGGCGAAGTCGAAGCCACCATTGGCGTGAAATGGGACCCATGGGGCACCCTCGCCACACCGAATGGGGACGCGACCTTCGTCGTGCGCGACCTCTGGCGGCAGAAAGACCTCGGCGCGTTCAAGCGAAAATTCGAAACAAAGGTCGCGCCCCACGGCGTCGTCCTGATTCGTCTGATCCCCGCATCTTAAGGGACGATTCAACGGATCGCGTTCAGAGCCACTTTGTCGGAGCGGGAACTCGCTTTCGCGCTAATCGCTCCACTTCATTCACCTCAGTCCAGTTCGAGTGAAAAAGCTAAGCGTCACTCGGCTCAACACGTATTCATTGCCGGGGTTACATCCACGTTTCGCAGCAAACGTCGAGGTTTCGAAGGGGGCATGCTTTACCTTTACCGAACCTCCTTTTTCCACCTGACGCCAAGCCTGCCGGATAGCCATAAACACGTGCTTGGGGAGCGAACAAAGGGGAGCGAACAAAGGAGTCACGCTTTACCATTTACCTTTGATAGAAAGAAGCCCAGGAGGAGCCTTGTCCCAACTCCCAACAATTCTTTTAAACAGCGGTATCTGAGGCTCTCTGGGCCTAAGCGCATGTTGGGGGTTGGGACGGGGCCCTTTCTGAATTTGCTTTGTACCGAACGCGTCAATACACGAGAAGTCCACCCTCGCGAAAGATCGCACGGGCTGCTTCCGTGGCTTCAGGAGTTGGGGGCGGCGTTTCGCGCAAGGTATATGGGAGGCCGTTCGCTTCCCATTTTGCTTCTCCCAATTTGTGAAAAGGAAGGACTTCAACTCTTTCGACTGCGCTTCCGAGGGTGGAAGTAAACTCGGCGACGCCTCGAACATTCTCTTCCGCGTCGGTCAGGCCGGGGACGAGCACAAAGCGGATCCACATTGGGCGATACGCGGCCGCGAGTCGTTGAGCAAACTTTAAGGTTGGAGCGAGAGCCACTCCCGTCACTCGTCGATACGTTTCCGGCAGCCACGATTTAATATCCAGCAACCAGAGGTCGGTCAGAGCGAGAATTTCAACGTCTACCCGCTCGCCGAGAAAGCCGCTTGTATCAACTGCGGTGTGCAACCCGAGCTGTTTCGCACCGCGCAATAATGTTTTAACAAAACCAATTTGTACGAGGGGTTCGCCTCCGCTGAGTGTTAACCCACCGTGCCGAAGAAAATGACGGCGCCGAGCGAGATCGTTGAGTAATTCTTCGGCGCCTCGTTCCTCTCCATTTGATAAACAAGCCGTGTCAGGATTGTGACAATAGAGGCAGCGGAGTGGACAGCCGCTGAGAAAAATAACTTCGCGAATACCGGGACCATCGAGCATCCCGGCCGTTTCGATTGAGTGCACATGGCCCGTCGGCGCGCCTGCACAGGGCGGGCGCGCCGACAAAAAATCCGCGGCTAGCTGAGCGGAATCTTTCACCGTGAACCGTGGAACGTGCGGCTGATCACGTCGAGCTGCTGCTCGCGCGTCAATTTCACGAAGTTCACTGCGTACCCGGAAACCCGGATGGTCAGTTGCGGATAGAGTTCAGTATGATCCATCGCTGCCTGGAGCGTCGCGCGATCGAAAACATTGACATTAACATGATGGCCTCCCGATCCAAAATAACCGTCGAGCAAGCCGGTCAAGTTACGCACGCGGTCAAGTGAGTCGCGCCCGAGAGCGGTGGGAATAATACTAAACGTGTAGCTGATCCCGTCCTGAGAATCTTGGTACGGCAGGGATGCCACCGAAGCCATGGAGGCGACAGCTCCGCGCTGGTCGCGGCCATGCATCGGATTCGCGCCCGGCGCGAAAGGCTCGCCCGCGCGTCGACCATCGGGCGTGTGACCGGTCTTTTTCCCATAGACGACGTTTGATGTGATTGTCAGGACCGACTGGGTAACAACGCTGTTTCGATAGGTGGGCTGCTGGCGCAGCTTTTTCATAAACGTTTCCACGCACCACCGAGCCAGACAATCGACCCGCTCATCATCATTGCCGAATTTCGGAAAATCTCCCTCGATCCGATAATCGATCGCTAGGCCGGTCTCGTCGCGAACGACATGAACGCGCGCGTACTTCATCGCGGACAATGCGTCAGCGACCACCGAAAGGCCGGCGATGCCGCAAGCCAAAGTGCGAAGGATCTGACGATCGTGCAGCGCCATCTGCAAACGTTCGTAGCAATACTTGTCGTGCATGTAGTGGATCACATTCAATGCACCGACGTATTGTCCCGCTAACCATGTCATCATTTGTTCGAAGGCCGCTTTCACTTCCTCGAACTGGAGCACGTCTCCTCGAATTGGAGCCGTCTTGGGCGCGACCTGCACTTTTTGGACTTCGTCCATCCCCCCGTTGATTGCATAGAGGAGCGTTTTCGCGAGATTCGCGCGAGCGCCGAAAAACTGCATCTGTTGTCCGATCCGCATCGCAGAGACGCAACAAGCGATCGCGTAATCGTCGCCCCAATACGCGCGCATCAAATCGTCGTTCTGATATTGCAGTGAGCTGGTTTCGATGGAGGTGCGGGCGCAGAATTCCTTGAACCCGTCGGGAAGTCTTTCCGACCAGAGAACGGTCAGATTCGGTTCGGGCGCTGGACCGAGATTATGAAGCGTCTGCAGGAAACGAAAACAGTTTTTCGTGACCAGCGTGCGTCCGTCCAGACCCATCCCGCCGAGAGATTCCGTGACCCAGGTTGGATCGCCGCTGAAGAGCTCATTATAGTCTGGCGTGCGCGCAAAGCGGACCAGGCGAAGTTTGATCACGAGTTGATCGATGAGCTCCTGCGCAGCCGCTTCGCTCAACGTTCCCTCGGCGAAATCGCGCTCTATATAAATATCTAAAAACGTCGCGATGCGTCCAAGCGACATCGCGGCGCCGTTTTGCTCTTTCACCGCGGCCAGGTAAGCGAAGTAGGTCCACTGCACGGCCTCTGTCGCGTTTGATGCCGGCTCACTGAGATCAAAGCCGTAGGTCGCAGCCATCTTCGAGAGGTCGGCAAGCGCGCGGATTTGCTCGGATAGTTCCTCTCGGTCTCGAATCAAATCGGTGGTCAGCGCGGCAACGGTTGTCGTCTGCGCCAGTTGGTCCCTTTTGTCTTCGATCAATTTTTTAACGCCATAGAGCGCCACTCGACGGTAGTCGCCTATGATCCTTCCGCGGCCATAGGCGTCCGGCAAGCCCGTGATAATACCGACAGAACGGCAGAGCCGCATTTCAGGTGTATAGGCGTCGAACACACCCTCATTGTGCGTCTTGCGAAAAGCAAAGATGCGCGTCGTTTCCGCGTCGACGGCGCGGCCCGCCGATTCCACGGCTGCAGCGGCCATGCGGTATCCGCCGAACGGCATGAAAGCGCGTTTGAGCGGAGCGTCGGTTTGCAATCCGACAATTATCTCAGATCCGCGATCAATATAACCAGGATAGTGAGAGCAGATTGTCGAGATGACGCCCGTATCCAGATCAAGCATACCGGCAGGAGAGCGGCGTTCATTTTCGAGCAGGCCGGTTACGTTTTTCCAAAGAGACCGGGTACGTTCGGTAGATGGGTTGAGAAAACTGCCTTCGCCCTCGTAAGGGCGGTAGTTGCGCTGGATGAAGTCGCGAACATTGACGTGCTCGTTCCAGGTGCCGGCAGTGAAAGTACGCCATGGAGAAAGTGGCTGTACGGGAGTGGGTGTGGATTGGAGGAGTGGCATGGTGATCGAGATCTCAGAGTTTGGTCCTTTTCCGCCGAAGTGTTCCGCATGTTTAGCCATTCCCTCCGCATAATTTGACAATTCGGGGTTTTTGCTGGGAAAAGTCCCGAGATCTAGGCCTGACCTGCGCTCTTGCGTGCTGAACGCTGAGCAATCGGAGCGAACTCAAGGGATTACGTCTCAACTCCCAACAGTAGATCAATAAGCGTCATGCTGACCCCTTTTTTGGAGTGGCGCAAAAGGGGTCGTGCTTTACTATTTACCTTTATAAAAGCCTGTCTCCGAAACCGCAGTAAAGAGCGGCCAGATGTTAGGAGATGAGAGGTGAAAGGCCAGCATGACCCTATAACGATCAGTTTTTGAACAAATCTCCTTAAACAAACGATAGAGCCTGGCCCGACTATCTGTCTGATCCTTTGATAATCTGTCCCGCCATGATCGGTTTTGGCGCACCGGACCGGAGCGTGCGAATGATACCAACGGTATAGTCCCAATACATCGATGGGTGGAGTTGTCCGTCGTGCCCACGCCATTGCTCGATGGGCAGGCGAGTTTTCGGATAGTTGACGCTGGTGTCCGCGGTCCAAACGGCAGAATCCTCGGTATAGTCGTTGAACGCTCCAATCATCACGATTCGTGGTAATGGGTTGCTCAGAATTTTGTTCCAGTTGTCTCTATAATAATCTTGCGCGAGCGGTGCATCCAGCCGGCACCGACGGGAAGATGGTTGTCGTGCCCTGGCTGGAGATATTCTACCTCGGGATGGAGCAAGACTCCCGCTGAATTCATGGCCCACCCATAATCTCCAGGGGCCACAGTGTAGCCTCCACTGGTGCCCGCCCATCGCAGGTTAAAGCGGTCAGCCTGTGCTTTTTCGCCGGCGTAGTTGGCCCAACGGGCCCGCGCGTCTTTATTATAATCGAGTACGACCAGCAGGGGTTTGTGGTCTATCTGATAATAATCGTCGGAATTATAGTTTTTATTGAGAAACACTTCTTGGGTCACGCAACGTGCCTGCTGCTCGATAACATCGTAGCTGGTTGCCGTTGGATACGCGCGATCGCCAATCATAAAGGATCCGATGGCAAAGGCGTACTTGATCTTCCACGCGTGGTGGCGATTCCAGAGCTTAATTCGCGCACAGACGGCCTTTGCCTTTTCCTTGATCCAGGTGTTTTCGGGCCCGTAGCCGTTGAAGTCTCCATTCGTGTCGTCGAAGACGATGAAATCAATCTGTGCCTCGGCGAGCTTTTGCAGGTGGAAATCGATCACCGCGACATCGGCGCTATCATACATGCCAAAAGTCCCATCTGGTAGCAACGGACGATAAGTAGCCATGGGCCACCACCCGCCTCCCTGGGCGTCCCAGTTTACGCAGTACCAGATGCCGACATCGGTCGCCCCACCATTCCCATTGGTTTTGATCGGCGCGGTGCTCGCTTCGACAGCGGTCAACTGCAACGCGAGGAAGAATAGACTCAGCAGATACCGGATCGTTCTGGATATAGTCATGGGCTGAAGGCTCCGAGCCGAAGAGGTCAGATGGAGGGTTGCCGCGGTTGATAGATCGATCCAGGAAATTCTAAACGGGTCATCCGCGTCGTCTGCGTTGCAGCGCCTCGGGCCGAACCCGGGCAAGGGTAGCTAAAAAGGACGCGTCACAGGTCCCAGCAATCGTTCAGGAATGGCGGGATGGATCCATCAGTCGCAGCAGAAAAGGAGTCATGCTTTACCTCTTACCTTCAAGTTTTGCTCATGTCTCATCGCCCGAGAAGAGGTGTTCGTGGTATCCTGAAGTGCATCGCCAGGCCGTTTACCGCGCTCAAATCTCAATGTGCCGTTACGAATAGGCTTGTCTCTGAATCTACGGCCGGAAGCGGGCGGCGAAGGTGTTGCGTTTATGAGATGGGTGTGTGGGGATGGCGGCATACTCCCCATGAATATATCTGTTGAGCTCAAGGCCGCTGCGCGCCGGGCTGGTAATAAGGTGGCGCTGATCGACGAGACGAGACGGTTGACGCATAACGAATTGGCTGCGGGGTCTGAGGCGCTGGCGGCGCGGTTTTTGGCGGAGGGGCTCACGGCCGGGGATCGCGTGGCGATTCACGCGCCGAATTCGATCGATACTGCGCTCGCTATTATCGCGTGTTTTCATGCCGGCCTCGTGGCGGTGCCGATTAATGTCCGGTTCAAAGCGGAAGAGGTTGAATATATAATTGGACACTGCAAACCGCGCTTGATGTTCGTTCACTCCACGCTGGCTGGGCCGTTGAGGGCGATCATGGGACGAGCACCGTCGCTACAGGTTTGGACCGAATTGCCGAAGTTAGATTCGGGGCGTCCGCTTGAAACGCTCGACTCGGATTTGCCGGCGTTGGTGCTCTATACTTCTGGAACGACGGCTCGGCCAAAAGGGGTGACGCACACCTTGCGCACGCTCATGGCTTCTGCGCACACGATGTATGGAGTGGGAATCGATTCGTCCACGGTCTCCCTGGTCGCACTATCAATGATGCACACGGCCGGCCTCTGCTGTACGCTGCTTCCGCCGGTGTTGCGAGGCGGCACGGCCGTGCTCTTGGCAAAATTCGATGCCGCGATGGTGCTGGATGCGGTGGAACGGCATCACTGCACTTGGACCATCATTCTTCCCGCGCTGATGCAGAGTGTCGCGGTGGAGCAAGAGCGGCAGCCGAGGAATTTGGGTTCCATGCGCTATTGGCTCACGGGCGGTGACTGCGCCTCGCTCACATTGCAAACGCGCTGGCAACAACTGTCGGGGCGGCCTTTGACGGAAGGGTACGCGATGTCCGAAAGCATGATCATGACCTACAACCGGGCGAATGAGATTCGCGCGGGATCCATTGGCAAAGCGGCTGAGGGCGTTGAAATCGTGATCTTGGACAGAGACTTCAAACCCGCCGCGCCGGGGGTAATTGGCCAAATCGCGTGTCGAAGCCCGGCCAATTTTATCCGTTATTGGGAAGATGCTTCAGCGACGGCGAACGCATTTCATGGCGAGTGGATGTTGACCGGCGATTTGGCGCGGATGGACGAAGACGGTTTCATTTGGTTTCACGGGCGGCTCAAAGAAATTATCATCCGCGCCGGTTCAAACATCTCTCCGCAGGAAGTAGAAGAAGTGCTGGTGCGCCATCCGGCGGTGTTGGAGGCCGGCGTGATCGGCGCCAAGGATGAAGTTCTAGGCGAGCGCGTGCATGCATTCGTGACGCGCCGCGAGGGACGATCGCTTCATGAACGCGAGTTGATCGAATTCGCGCGTCTCTCGTTGGCTGACTATAAAACACCCGAACGTATCGTCTTTCTCGATACGATGCCCAAGGGCATCACCGGCAAAGTCCAGCGTCGCGCGCTGAAGGACTTGTACCCGGCGAGCGTGGGCTGAGTTTTTTTTGTTTCCAGTTCACTGGCCGTCCGCAACGTGACCGTGATGACGGCGATAGAGCGATGGCGAGAAGGGGTCGTGCTTTACCTTTTACCTCTGTAAAGTTTTGTTCGTCCCAGAAAGCACGATCACGCGGTTTTCCGTGAGGTGAAGGTAAAAGGTAAAGCATGACCCCGTTTGCAAAAAGCTTTTGCGAAAATCGCGGGTTTCCAAAAGGTGGTGACGATAAATCCGGGGTAACGGCTTATCTACCGACCAAAGCGACCGGTTTGATCGTCGCCGACGGTGGCGCGTCTCACGAGGATTCGGGCAGGGTTAAACGCGCCATGAGATTTTTTGTGCGCAGGGCCACCGATGCGTTGGCGCGTTCGGTTGCTTCTTCGGTGGATTGGGGCGGGTTGGCGGAGATTGCCATGATCATGATTTCCAGGACGAGCATGGATTGAAAGGCCGCGCGGTCCTGGGCTTCTTGAAAATCGTTCGCCTCATCGACGGCGGCGGCGGCAGACATTTCCCAACTGGCGGTGTCGATGATGCCCTTGGTCGGAAGGGCAGGGTGTGCGCGGTACAGCGCTTCAGGCTGTTGCACGATGGCTTTGGTCCAGCGCTTGATTTCGATTTTGTCTTCGCTTTCGCAAAGGCGGCGGACGTGATCGGCCAACGTATCTAAGATCCGGATACTCGGATTGACCTCATTCTGCAGCGAGGCCGCGCCGCGCCGCAGCGTCTTCTGAATCGCTTCCATGTTCCGCTGCGTCTGTTTGAGTTCGGCGCGGATCGCGGCATCCTCGGGATTTGCTTTAAAGCGCTCGAGCTGCGCTTGACCCGCTCTCAGCAGGTTATCGTGTTCGAAAACGAGAGCGACCTGCTTTTCCTTCAACTCCGCGTGGCGTTGCTTGGCGGAGGTGTTGATTGCCGCGACGTAGTCGGTGATCGCTTGGCCCAAACTCGCCCAAATGAGCAGGCCCTGAACGAGGTCTGGGCGCGTTTTTTCGGCCCCGGCTGCAGCCATGCGCGCCTGAATCTGTTCGATCTTATGGTTGAGCGCGCGTTCGGCTTTTTCGATCGGAGTCATGAGTTGCGCTCAGGTTTCTGACTGAAGACGCTGCATTGGAAATCCAAAACAGCCGCATCCGCGATGGCTGAAGTTGCCCGCCCGGTGATCATAGTCGCGATTGAAGGTCCCGAATCGGATGGGGGGCACGAATCGTCGGCAAAGTCAGCTCGTTTGATTTGGATCTCAACAACTTTGCTGATGCGTCCAAACGGGTCTCCTAAAACTGAGGCCACCCAATCCTTTTAGTTTCCGGATTTCGCGACCGCGTCACCGTACTCCCAGTCATAGGGCACTCCCGTTTCCCCGAGAACCGCTTTCACCAGCGCGGGAAACGCAGCTTCTGCTCGGACATCATTGGAAAGGATCAATACAGCCCGTTCGCCTTCATCAAGGCACACCATCGTATTCGCCGTGCCATCGTCGTGCCCACCCTTATAGAAGCCGTGGCCTTGGGGCCCATCAAATACAACGACTCCCAGGCCAGCCGCGAAATCCTTGCGTCGCTGCTTCGGCGGCAATTCAGGTAAGAACGTGGGAAATTGGTGTGCGGTGGTGATGGCCAGTTGCGCGCGTGCTAGCTCCGCCCGCGAAGCAGGACTGAGACCGTCACCGCGCACGAGTGCGGCCGCAAACTTTGCAAAGTCAGCGATCGTGGTGTCCATCGAACCCGCGGCACTTACGCGCGAGCGTTGGTCATGGGGAATAGCTTTGCCCTCGGCGTCGAAGCCATCCGCTGAGTTTAATGCGAAATCCGGTCGCCAGATCAGCGACGTGCGGGTCATGCCAAGACGCTGGAACTGCCGACGAGAGAGATCGCCAACGTCCAAGCCGAGACTTTTTTCGATCGCGTATTGGAGGAGTATAATGCCTTGCCCGGAGTAAGCGTACCGCGTTCCTGGGGTGAAATGGATGTGCAGTTTTTTATCGGGTTCGAGCCATGGAAAGTTCGCGAAGCCCGTGCTGTGAGTGAGCACCATGCGCGGAGTAATCGTTTCCCAACGCGGGTCATCCCGAAGCGGCCGCCAGTCTCCATACTTGCGGTCGTATTCATAGTCGTAGATAGGTTTGCTCAGATACTTGGCAATCGGGGTGTCGAGCTGAAGTTTCGCCTGATCCACGAGCTGCAAGGAAACATAAGCAAGCACGGCCTTCGTGAGCGACGCCCCATACATCACGGTATCCGTGAGGAGTGGCTCGCCTTTTTCGTTTCGTACCCCGTGCGCAGAAACAGAGCGAACCTCGCCGTGGGAGACGACAGCGATAGCGAGTCCGCGCGCATGGGTTTTTTCCATAGCACGCGCGACTGAAAGGTCGATCTGAGCCGAACTCGGTAGCGGGGTTTCGCCGAAAAGATGGACAACGGCGAGGCAGAAAAATGCAGCGATGCTTTTCGAACGCATTCCATGGGATCAATGCAGCGCAGAGCGAGATGCAATCCCATTCGGTGGATCCCGCGCATGCGTGATCACCAGCTCGTTCTCCCAAAGCGAGCCACCAAAATGCTCCCCAGAGGGGGCATGCTTTATCTTTTACCTTTGCAACGTTTGTTCGCGCCACAGAGCACGATCACAGGTTTTCCTCTATGATGAGGTAAAAGGTAAAGCATGACCCCCTTTTCTAGCCTAGACCGGCCGCGAAGAACTCCACGCTGACAAGTAAGTTTCCGCTGATCTTGGGGTCGGCGGACCGAAGGCGCTCGATCACCAGGCACTGACTAGGCATCCCAAGGCGATGAAAACGAAAACATGGAAACAAATCGGGGATAAACTGCTCACCCGAATCGCGCAGAAATCAGGCAAACTTCGTTCTGCTCTTCCAAGCTGCGTAGTCAGTTGGACGATGCTACCACCGGCTGTGCCTCCTTTGTTCGGGCTTCGTCGACAGGATAAGTCGGCGTCAGCGAGGGTAGGGCGGGGCGCTCTTCAGGCGCGAAGGGGCATCACAACGCACGTCGCGCTCTGCATGTACTGGCTTTTGACGTCATGCAAATCGCGACGGTTATGGTATAACCTAGCTCACGTCTGCGGCATCGACAGTCCTTGAGTTGCGGTGAAGCGCACCTAGCCGCAACGATGATCCCTAAAAATGAAACTGATTTCGTATTCGTTCTTCCACCACACCCGGCAAGGTACTCGCGGTGGACAGCGAGCGGAAGGTTCCTCGGCGCGTCCGGAAAGGCGCCAAGATCTTGGCCCAGCTCGTCTGCCGAAATGCGCGGGTGCATGGTGTTTCCTCGCAGTGGCCGGAATTATATTCCAACCCCTCGTGGCGCGCGCTCAGAATTTGCTGCCGTTTGAGTGGAAGCTGCATTTCTCGAGTGGCCCGGTTGCCGGGCTGGCGGCTCCGGACGCGGACGGAAATTACCCCGTTAACCTTCTCTACTCGTGGGAGCGCCAAGGTTTCTCAGGGATGAACGGCATGGGGACGCTGTCGTGCGACTTTGTTCTGCCGTCCAAACCGGTTCCCTCAGGTTTGGCGTTGTCGGTCCATCTCCTCTGCCGAGTCGAACGTGTTTCGATCAACGGAGTGGACGTTCATGGTCCGATTCCCGCTCCGTCTCGGGACCCCAAATCGGCGACGGCGATTCTTGTTCCGGATGGCTGTCTTCGCCCCGGCAAAAACCGGATTGAAATGACTGTATCTGATCTCGGATACACCGGCGGGCTCAGTCACAATTTTTGCCGGTTGTCGACTGCCCCCATTTCCAACGATGTTGGCCCCTCGGTAGCGATCGAGGTGGCGAGTTCGAACCACGTCTTCGTCGATAAAAAGCCCATTGCCACGGTTCGTTATTATTCGCCCAAAGCCGGCCAGCTCAGAGTACTCATCCTTAATGATTTTCACGATAAGATGGCCGAGAACACGTTTCCCATCAGTGCTGGCGAAGGAACGTTGCCTCTGGATCTTGATAGCCTGTCCGAAAAGTCGGGCTTCTATGAATGTACTGTCATACTCGACGGCGGTGGATACGCCGGTGTCGTGGAATGGCTCGCCGTTTCCCCGGAACGTATTCAGTGCCGAACGACAACGGGCGCTGGTTTTAATGCATATTGGGCTAATGCGCTCAAAGAGCTTAATGCGGTAAAACCGGATTTCCGAATGCGCAAAGTGGCCGAGTGGTGCACGGAAGATCGTGATGGATACGAGGTAGATATAAAGTCGCTCGGGAATGTTGAGGTAAAGGCTTACTATTTCGTGCCGCGCTCGCCAGGGCCGCATGCGGCGATTATGCACGTGCCCGGTTACGGACAGAGATACCGACCGCAGGATTTTATTTCCAATCACGAGAACGTCGCAGAGCTCGCTCTCTTCGTACGCGGCCACGAACCAAATTCTCCCGGGCGTTTCGAACCACCGAACGGACCGACACTTTGGGGCTACAAGATCTACGACGCACACGAGTACGCGTATCGTGGCGTGTATATGGATTGCGTTCGGGGTATTGATTTTCTCCTGAGTCAAAGGGAAATTGATCCGAAGCGCATCGGTGTCATGGGAGCAAGCCAAGGCGGGGGATTGACCCTTGCCACGGCCGGTCTCTGCGGCACTAAAATCGCTGCGTGTGCGTACGGGGCACCATGGCCGTGCGATTTGCGAGATCACGTGCAGATTCGAACCCTTATCAATGGCGAGTTGAAAGGATTCAAAGAATACTATCACAACCAATATTCGGTGGAACAGTTCCAGCGCGTTTTGGACCTCGTCGATACGCGAAACTTCGGGCCGGCGATTACCTGCCCTGTATTATTCTGCGCAGGAATGTTTGACGACGATTGCCCGCCACATGTCGGTTTCGCCTTTTACAATCTCATAAAAACGGAAAAGCAATACCTCGTTTATCCTGAAGGCAGCCATACCGAGAATGGCTCGTACTGGAAAGATGTCCGTGCCTTCTTCAAAACGCGTTTCAAGTATTAAACGGTGCGCGTTTCGAAAAGAATACAAGTAATAATAATAACCCACACTTTTTTGCGTCAGTGAAAAATAATAATTCGGCGCGGATAGAACTCGGTCTTAGCTGACGCGCGGAGATTGCACCACGCAACTCCACTATAAAATCGTTCTCTGACCCACAATCTCTGACAGGTTTTAACCCACAATTTGGTGACATCCTAAACGCTACGCTGCCCGACGGCGATCGTTTGGGCCCATCATTCTACACTCTTTATGATATCCCGAAATCCATTTCACTTTCGCGCTTTCGCGATCATTCCGCTTTTGATCGGAGCTCTGATTGCGCGGGCGTCCGCATCGCCTCGTCTCACACAATCGCTCGATGAGGATTGGCGCTTCCACCTCGGTGAAGCGGCCAACGCGATCCAACCACGCTTGGACGACAGCAAGTGGCGGCGCGTGGACGTGCCGCACGACTACGCTGTCGAAGGCACCTTCAGCGAAACAAACCCGTTTCCACAAGTGACCTCTGGCCGCGCGGAGAATTGGTATCCGCAACACGGCTCGCTGCCGGTGCAACCTGCCGTCTATCGCAAAAGGCTCGATCTTCCGGCGAACGCGAAAGGCAAGTGCCTGTGGCTCGAGTTCGATGGTGTCTTCAGTAACAGCCGCTATTGGCTCAACGGTCATGAGGTGGGCAGTCAATACAGCGGCTACACCCGCTCGCGCTTCGATATCACCGCGGCGGCTAATCCTGGCGGGGAAAATATTCTTACTGTAGAGATCGATCCGCGTTACGACGGTTGGTGGTATGAAGGCGCCGGCATTTACCGGCATGTCCGCCTCATCACCGTTGATCCGGTGCACATCGCTCCCGATGGTATTTTCGTGATGCCCAGCGTGGAGAGCCCTGGCGATGGCGAGAGCGCAAACGCGCTTGTGGCCGTGGATGCCGACGTAACGAACGCGAGTTCTTGCTCGGTCAGCGCGAAGGTCCTGAACGAAGTGCTCGATAGCGAAAACCACGTCGTCGCGTCCGGGACGTCGATCTACGAAGTCGGCGTCAGCCAAAGCTTCAAATTCCAGCAACGCCTGCCGCTCGCCGCTGCGAAATTGTGGTCGCCCGACCATCCTTATCTTTATCGCCTGCGCAGTAGCGTGAGCGTCGCGGGCGAGGTCGTCGATCAAGTCGTGACGAACTTCGGCGTGCGCCAAGTGCGCTTCGATGCAGAACGTGGCTTCTTCCTGAACGGCAAATCGCTGAAGCTCCACGGCGTAAACATCCACGAAGACCACGCGGGTGTCGGTGTGGCGGTGCCAGACCGCCTCTTTACGTGGCGGCTCGAGCGCCTAAAAGAGCTCGGCTGCAATGCGATTCGCCTGTCGCACAATCCAGTGACACCCTTCCTCCTCGATGAATGTGACCGCATGGGCTTTCTCGTCGTCGCTGAGAATCGCCATCTCGGAGACACGTTCATGGATCAGACGACAAAGGATGTGGTGGCCGTCGAGCACCGTGACCTCAGTGCGCTCGTGTTCCGCGATCGTAATCACCCGAGCATCATTCTCTGGTCCTTGTGCAATGAGCAGTGGATCCAAGGTTCTCCCGAGGCGGCCGCGATGGTCCGTGCGATGAAGGAGCGTATCCACAAACTGGATCCGACCCGGCCCGTAACGGCCGCGATGAACGGTGGCTTCGACAGCGTCGTCGGTATCGCGAGCCAGTTGGACGTCATCGGCATCAATTACAACCTCTCCGTTTACGACGCCGTGCACCGGTTGTTTCCGGGGAAACCGATGATCGCCACCGAGACTTCTAGCGAACTCGGGACCCGCGGTATCTACGCGGCGGAGCGCTGGGACGGTTTTGTCGGCGATCGCGCGCGCGGCTATATTTCGTCGTATGGACTGAGCGCTCTGGCCTTTGATCAACCGGCGGTGAAGTCCTGGTCGCCGATCGCGAAGCGCGACTTCATGGGTGGAGGATTCGTCTGGGCGGGATTCGACTACAAAGGCGAGCCGCGCCCATTCGAATGGCCAGTAGTCAACTCGAACCTCGGACTTATGGATATCTGCGGTTTCCCGAAGGACATGTATTTCTTCTACAAGGCTGCGTGGCTCGATTCGCCCGTGCTGCATGTATTCCCGCACTGGAACTGGTCGGGTCGGGAAGGTCAGGAAATCCCCGTTTGGGTTTACACCAACTGCGAGGAGGTCGAGCTGTTTCTCAACGGCGTTTCGCTGGGCAAGCAAACCGTGCCTTCGCTCGATCACCTGGAGTGGAAAGTCCGTTACGCGCCCGGCGAGTTAGTCGCCAGGGCCACGCGCAAAGGCGTCAGCGTTGAAACCAAAATCGCGACCACTGGCGCACCCGCCGCTGTCCGCCTCACCGGCGACCGCGCCTCACTCGTTGCCGACAATGTCGATCTCTCCGTCGTGAAGGTTGAAATCGTCGATGCGCAAGGCCGCGTCGTCCCGACCGCCGCCAACAAGATCGTATTCGGACTTTCCGGTCCGGCGAAGTTGATCGGCGTCGGCAACGGCGACCCGAGCTGCCATGAACCCGACAAGGCCGAAAGCCGGTCCGCCTTCAACGGCCTCGCCCAGGTCATCGTGCAAACGACACACCAAGCCGGCGCGATTAAGCTCACCGCGCGGGCCGACGGACTTGCGACCGCCACGGCCACTTTCACGAGTTCCCTTCCGTGACAGACAAAAAGGGGTCATGCTTTACCTTTTACCCTTCCTGCGACCGCTTGGTAGCGGCATGTTGGGTCATCGTAGGAAGTATTGATGGCCTCCTGCTTCGCGCGAAGGAACGTCTGAAGCCACCTATTTCTATCCGCGCAAGTCGGCTTAGATCAACCAACACAGTGTCCTCGATTTCTCGGGCGCGTGAATAAAAATATAGCTTTCGCTGAACAGGTTTTCGTTTGTGATGAATGGGTGCCGGTCGCACCGTGGGTCGTCCGGCCCGGCCCGTGACAGTAGCGCCTACTGCCGATTGGGGATTTTCGGTGCACGCACAAGTCGAGGGCTGATGGAGGGTGAAGAAGCTAATTACAGGTGCCGTCGTGCGCCAATGTCTGTGTCTAAAAATGTTTTCCTCACATATTGTTTTTAAAAAGAGTTGCCTTTCCCCTTGAAAATTTATTCTGGTCGCTTGCTTCAGGTTTCATGATCAAAACTTGCGCGGGGAAACTTAGCGGGAGATTTGGATTGGGACTGGTTGTACCAATTAATCACGTTCCATTACCCTAGGGTGTTCGGTTCCTCCGTAGCACGCATATTAGTCCCCGCTTAGACTCACAAACTTTAAAATCTCTCAGCTTACTTCTTTCAGCGTATACTCGTATTGTTCTAATTGACGGATCCCCGCCTTAACTGCTTCGTAAAATGCGTTCTTCCAAGCTCCTCATCGGTGCGACTCTCGTTCTAACGGTCGCGGCGTTACTTCTTTGGAAGTCGGTGCGTGAAAATAATAATGTGAATCCGCAGCGGATTCATGATCCGTTTAAGGGCACATCTCACGAGCCTGTAAGTGCGGGTTCGACGCCGAACAAATTCGCCATTCCGGTAAAATCCGTACAGGTACCCACGGCGACACCGGCGCCGGCTACGACCGTTTCACGCCACACTCTGGCAAAAATAGACGAGCCAGCCGAATCAACTCAGGTGCCCCCACAATTACCGCTCGCGCAGGGAACCTCCGCAAAGGTTCGGAGTTCTGAAGCAGTCGCAACCGAGAATATGTATATTGCTCACGCGAGCCTGCGCACACGTCAAGAGAGCAATCCCGACTCACCAGAAAACATTGCCATTCTCAATACGATGATTCGCAAGGGGCTAAGCCACGCATCAAACGCGAACTCGAGCAATTAAACTATGTACGTTAGAACGTCTTTTTGGGCGATCACAGCCGTATTACTTTCATTCATCTCGCCCGCGCTCAAAGGGCAGGTTTACTTCAATTGGGGGAGCACGCCCACTCAAGTCCAGTCCGGCGTAAGCTACAGTGTCGGATTGAGCATTACAGGAGGTACAGTACCCTGTAAATTGGTGGTCACGAAGCAAGTCGGCAATGGAGCGACGACAGCCTTCGCGGATAGCGGTACAAGCGGTAACTATTCGGCTAACGTAGGGGCGGGTAATGGTTCCACAGATACTGGAAATACTTACGTTTACTATGTCGCGACTGTGTCCGGCGTGAGCAGTAGTCACACGGTTAAAATCTACATGCCGGACAGCCAAGCTCCGAGTATCCCCTCGGGTTTCAGTACTATCGCCAATACTACGGGCACGCAGATCACTATTGGTTGGTCTCCATCAACAGACAATGTTATGGTGGATCATTATACGATTGAAGTCGATCAGGGTTCAACGATCGTTTACAACACGCTCCTTGCAACTGCGAGCAATCCTTCGGTCACCGCTTTGAACCTGGCGAAAGGCCTCGTTTATACGTTCAAGGTGTGTGCGGTTGATTTCGCCGGTAACGTTTCGGACTCCGGCAATTATAGCGTCACCACGCCCAACCCTGATACCGTTCCGCCAGCTCCTTTTCCTGCGGGATCACAGATTACATTTAGCCAAATCAACCAAAGCGGTTGCCACGTCATGTGGCCTGCCACGACTGATGATCGCGGGATTCCGGGGTATAAAATGGTCTTTTCCTGGGGATCTCCAACGCAGACCATTACGCGGGCAATCCTGTCGGGAGGTGGAACGGGCTGGTTCATGACGGGACTTATGCCCGGAACCACTTACAACGTTTCGATCTGGGCTGTAGATGGTGCGGGGAATCAATCAGCTATGCCGCTTAGCGCTTCCGTGACGACTACTGGCACGTCCGGACCCTCAACTGCAGCCCCGTCGCAACCGGTTGGGCTTTATGTCAGCAACGTTACAGACTCGTCTCTGCAGTTGGAGTGGCAAACACCAAACTATGGAGATTATGTTTCAAGCTATATTATTACCGGCAATGGCACGAGCACCACAATCACTGAGCCAACGAACGGCGACGCGTTCGTCAATTATTCATTTTTCTTCAATCTCAGTCCTGCCACCACCTACACCCTCACGGTTCAGGCGGTGAATCCGAACGGATCTTCACCGGTCGCTCAAATAAAAGTAAATACGATCCATCCTCTCGTGACGCTGCCTGCGAGCATCACTCCTCCAGCGATTTCGACCAGTTCTGTTGTCGGCACCCTCAGTCATTCGGTGGTCGTTAATAACCATGGAGAGGCGGAGGTGTCTGTTCCGCTTAAAACTCCACCTGGTCGTCAAGGGATGGAGCCGAGTGTAACGCTACAGTATAACGGAGGTTCGGGAAATGGTCCTTTGGGTGTAGGATTTTCGGTGAGCACAGGTTTCCCCTCTGCGATTACGCGAGGTCGTACAATCTTGGCCCGCGACGGTGTGACGCAAGGCATTCAGTTTACGAATAGCGATGCATTATATTTGGACGGCAAGCGCCTGTTGTTGGTCAACGCGGCGCAAGGCGGGGTTCAGGGCGCGCCTGGGAGTATTTATCGGACCGAAGTCGATTCATTCTTAACCATCGTTGCTCAAGGAACCGGCTCGGGGATCGATACTTTCGTCGCCACGGACAAAGCAGGTAAGCAATTCACTTTCGGAAAAGTGGGAGCGCAGATCGATGGTTATCAAATCGGTGGAGAAGAATATGGAAATATTGCGTTTTCGTACGCTTTGAAAAGCGTGGTTGATACGATTGGTAACACGGTCACGTTTACCTATGCCGACTTGGGTGGCGGTGAGTACCAGTTGGGTGAAATCGACTATACGGGGAACACCGGTGCCACTACGCATTCGGTGAGTGTTGCTCCTGCGGCCGCAGTAAAATTTTCGTACACGAGCCGACCGGATATGCGCAAGACTTACCAGACCAGCCGCTCCTTCCAACATCGGGCGCGTCTAGGTGCCATTACGTGCACGCTCAACGGAACCACAACTGCATACTACGGGCTGACCTACAATCAAGGCCTTTTGAGCGGAGTCGCAGCTGGCAGCTCGCGGCTTGCCTCAGTCGCACCGGCTTTGATTGATCCAGCCTCTGGCTCTCTATTCAAAGTTCCCGCTACTACTTTTTCTTGGCAGGACTACTCCTTGGCAATGGGGCCCATTATCAGTGAGACCACGGGTGCCAATGGTAATAGCTATACGTTCAGCGGTCTTACAGGGATCTTACAAGGTTCGATTGCAGATCTGCATGGCAATGGCAAAGACATGTTGGTTTACAATGGCGCGGTTCCGCAAGGCATTTCCAGTCCGCCTCAGTCTATACCGGTTAAAGGGGGTATTGTGGGCGATTTTGACGGCGACGGCATCAAGGATACGGGCACATTCACCGCAGGTGTAATCTCAATCACGTTGTCGAAGACTCAGGCGAGCGTTGGTTTTGATACGACTGCATGTTTTTATGATCCGGGTGACAAAACGAACTACTGTGTAACTAAAGAGGGACTTTCGGCGATGGACCGTGTCGTCATCGCCGACTTCAATGGAGATGGTTTGGATGATATCCTGGTTCATGGTGAAGATGGATATCTCTATTTGTGGACTTCGAATGGATCAGGATTTAACGCCGTCGTTAAATCCGCAAATTCTGTGGGCGGTGCAGGAGCTGTCTATTTGGACTACGTAGACTTCAGCAGCAACACGTATCATTACAGAGGTGAAAATTACTTTATTCGGCCGATTCCGTGTGACCTTAACGGAGACGGTCGCATGGATTATGCGTTCGTCAGAACGATGCGCATAGTGAGTGGAGACGGTGGTAATCCAGAGCGAGTGATTAATTACGTAAGTGTTCGGCAGCTCTGCGCGGTGTTGTCTCTGCCCACTGGAGGCTTCTCCGACCCCGTCGTCATCGATCAAATGAAGGTGCCTCAAGCGAATACGTTTGTTCAGCCAAATACCACGATTAAGTTGAGTGATCTTGCGGCCGGAGTGTTGGTGGGCGACTTCAATGGCGATGGGAAGACGGATTTCCTCGTTTCCAATAGTGCCACCAATACTTCGGGGCACTGGACTCTCTACTTGGCGAAGGGAGATAGTCTTTACGCGCCGACTGTCCCGATGTTCGAGCGTATATTCAGCCCCATTCCAGACACGGTCACTGTTAATCCGACATCGACTGTATCCGAGACCGTTAATAGCTATTTCAAGATCGCCAGCGATAACGCTTGGGCGCCATATTCATTGCCGGCATCGGTAAATAATCTCACTTACGGGCCTGTTTTCGCGGCTGTTGAAACCTCGGGAGGCACCGCGTGTTCGTTCGTTTACGATGTCAATGGCGACGGCCTTGCCGATTATGTTTGGTTTGTCGCCGACAACTCGAGCGATAGCCCATCATCCAGCCCGGGGTGGTACGCCATGCTATCGAATGGGGAGTTCACATCTAGGACGTCTTCGCAGGTTGGTTCCGGATTTTCTGCTCCAATCAGGCTTTCATTTTTGGACTCCCTCAACGGATACAAGCCCCTTCAGGAAAGCGGGTCTTTTACTTTCACCTCTCCTCAGTTTACACCCGCTGATTTTAGGGGCAATGGTCATCCAGGGTTTCTGCTCACCGCGACGACCACAGGTCGACCCGGAGCTTATACGATGTACTCCGGTGATGGTTCCACCTTCGCGGATACACTGCTGAGTGTAACCGATGGATTACTTTCCACCACTCAGCTTAATTACAAGGCCGCGAAGGACGACGGTCTCTATTCTCCTGGGGCGGCAGTGTCATATCCGATCAGAGAGGTCCGTGGCAGTAATCCCGTCGTTTCTGATCTATATAAGGACTCGGGTGGCGCAGCTCCCGCTCATTTTTCCTACCAATATTCAGGAAATCGGCTGGACCTTTCTGGCCGCGGCTCGCTCGGCTTTCATAGCTTCATCACGCTCGATCAACAGACGAATGTTTTCAAATACCAGTTCTTAGCTCAGTCCTTTCCAATGACTGGTTTGGCGGCGCGTGAGCAGACGTACCGCTATTGGGGCGATGCATCATTCGATCACTTTAGGCTTATCACCTCTCACGATAATACCGTGGTTTTTGATAAGGTCGTGAGTGGCACGGGTAGCGACTACGGGACGGTCTATCCATTTATCTCGCAAGCGACAGAATCTCGCTGGGAAGACGATGTGGTCGCGCATTATCAATATTCCGTTAATTTAAACGGCAACGACTCCAGCCATCCTGAGCAGCTATTTGCTTCGTACGCGAATCCGCCACCGAATCCCTACATTACGATCAAAGTGCAGTCACTCTTTGATAAACAGACTACCGTCCAAACCACCATTCCGACCAGTGGCGGCTCTTATTCTCCTGGCGATATCAGTGGGGGAAGCAATTTGGTAGTTGGCGTTTCGAATGTTAATGGTAGCACCGTCGGCTCGATTTTCTCCGGACTACCCGGTAAGATTACCTATGGGAATTTGACGAGTTTGTCGACCGACTATGGAGATTTTACAGACACGGTTACGAATACATACAATGATCCGACGACAAACACTGCAGGTGTAGTGACTTTGAGCGGGCTGCTTAAAACCGTTAAGGAGTCTGCCGGCGTGGACGTAGCTCCAACAAAATCCTACGAATATATCGACGGCACGCCGCTGGTAAAGTTGGCGCATCTTATGCCTTCCGCCGATGCCTTGAAATTGGACACGACCTATATTTATGACCAAGGGCGGGTCTCCGAGGTGGATATTGCCGACCTTAACGCTGCCGGAGAGATTCAATCCATTGGGAGTTATTTCACTCTGAAAAATAACTCTTTTGATGCGACGTTTGACCTGCCGACGACCAGTCTCGATGCATACAGTCACGAGACGGACAGAGCCTACGACCCCTATCTTGGCCTCGCTACCACGGTCACTGATAAGAGCAATAATGCGACGGTGACGACAAGCTACGATGCTCTCGGAAGAACCACCGAGGTTCGGGACGACCTGCTCAATCTCAAGACCGATACATCCTTCGCGTGGACCGTGGCTGGTTCTGGCGATTGGACGGCGGCACAAACGGTTTCGCCTCCGACCGCGGCGAGCACAGGGCTCACGGGGAATTCAAAATACGCGATGCACATAACCCAATCGGCGAAACCGGACGTTACTAGCTATTATGACCGTCTAGGCCGAGTCATTCGCGTCGCGAAAACAGCGTTTGATGGAACACAGACGCTCACCGACACAGTGTACGATACTTTAGGCCAGGTCGTCGCAGTATCGCTGCCCTACACAATTGGCGGCACATCCTATTGGACCGTGACCGGTTACGATAAGCTCGGCCGCGTCAGTACGGTTACGGAGCCAAATGGTAAACTCACCTCCATCACCTATATCGGGCGAGCGACCCAAACGACTGTTTCTGGAACCGGAATTTCTTCGCAGACCAACACAACCTTTGTGGATGCCCGGGGCCGCACGGTTGATGTCTGGAACGCCGACAATGTACCGACCACAATTGACCCCAAAACCGGTGCAACCGGGTCCTCAATCCATTTCACCTTAGACGGATTCGGCCGGATGAAGGACACACTTCTTTCCAACCAAATCCACGTCACGGCAACCTATGACGAGTTGGGGCATCAGGTGACTCTCAATGACCCGGACAAGGGAGCCTGGCAATATACAAACAATGCGTTGGGCGAGGTGGTTCAACAGACTGACGCAAAAGCAACCGTTACTACCAACACGTACGACAAACTGGGTCGCCCCCTCCATCGGTTGGTTGCGGAGGCGAATAGTGGACCCGCGGTAATGACCGATTGGTACTATTACGATAAGGCTGACGATGGCGCTTCCCATCAGGTCGCTGCGGGGACGCAGGGGTGGGTCGGCAAACTCCAGCGCGACGAGTGCTCGACATCGGGGACACTCGGTTATGGCGCTCCTATGACCACCGACGTGCACTATTACGACTCAAAGGGGCGGAACATGATCGACGTCACTTCGATCGACGGGAAGTGGTTTTATACCTACACGTCGTACGACGGCTACAGCCGTGTGCAGGAAAGTCATCATTATTGGCGACCGGCCGATCACGAAGGTGCGAGCGATCAACCCTACTCCTGGATGGATTTTGGCTACACCTACACCTATGACGCGAAGAGCTATCTCCTGAAGCTGACGGACAGCGCCGGGCGCATTTGGTGGCAAGCGGATCCGACAAATGGCTATGATTATATGGACCGTCCGATCCATGTCACAAAAGGTTCCGGTCATTCTACATCGAGAACCTATGACTCGATGAGCGGGCAGTTGACGGCAATTATCACCAGTCCCGTTCAAAACCTCGCCTTCGGTTATGACCTCCTTGGTAATCTGACGTCACGAGCGGACAGCATCAACAACGTCTCTGAAACGTTCCAATATGATCTTTTGAACCGCCTTACGGTTATGCCCGGTGGGACGATGCAGTACGACCCGAATGGAAATATTTTAACGAAGTATGATGTAGCTGGCAACAAAAGCGCCACTTACTCTTACGACCTCACTCATCTCCATGCCGTCGCGGGTGCTTTCGGCTACTCGATGACCTACGACGCGAACGGCAACATGCTTACGCGCACGAGCTCGAGCCACACGTCGAAGATGCTTTGGAACGGCTCCGACAAGCCTCGCTGGCTAGTTGAGGATTCGGGGGGGGACGAATTTGCCTATAATGCCAATGGAAGCCGAGTGCTCAACCTCGAGTTCGACAGTTTTTCGACGGCGCCAACTCACTACACGCACAAACGCATTTATGCACTAGGTTCTACGGTTGAGATAAACTACACCAACCAAGTGTCATCCGGGCAAAACTGGAAGATGGATAAGGTGCGTATTTATGTGCCTGGACCTGAGGGTGTAATTGGTACGATGGAGCTCTCGCCTTATGCGCCCTTGAGTAGCGCACAAAATTTAGAGGTGTATCATTATGATCATCTTGGATCGATCACCGCCATCACCCCCTTCGGTGATGCCTCGACGACGCTTGCTCTCGACAAGGTGGGTCGCTCTGGAGCGTATAGCTACTCGCCGTGGGGTGAGCGTCGCAGCCCTGTTTCAGGAACCGGTGCACCGTCGACGACTGCGCATGGGGGTGATGATGATATAACGCCGCGTGGGTACACAGGACACGAGATGCTAGATAATGTTGGCCTCGTTCACATGAACGGCCGCATCTACGACCCATTGCTTGGACGAATGCTGTCGGCGGACATATTTGTTTCAAATCCAGCGCGCCTACAGTCCTATAACCGCTACAGTTACGTTTCGAACAATCCACTTTCGACTACGGATCCATCCGGCTTCGAATCGGAGCAGGAGAGAAAGGAAAGAGAGGAGCGGGAACACCAAGCGCACAATCGCGCCGTCGAAGCCTCGATATGGGGGCACGATTTCCGAGGCGATGTTGCTGCATCGACCGCTAGCACTGGTTCAACCCCGGCGACTGCGGGTGCACAAGTTGCTTCCGTTCATCCCAAACAGGGAGATGCTGTGAATCCGAATCAAGCTCCGACGGCCGAGGCCGATGATAAGGTAGGAAAGGACCCAAACAACGCAGGAAGTAGTACCGGTGTTCCGTACTATTTGGCACCTGGCAGCAGTTCGATCTCATCTCAAGGTTCAGGAGCTGCGGTAATGGGGGCGGCAATAACCGCTTCGGGAAGGTTGG
>Ga0207702_10000699_pt1 | contig 36199 bp, 31 predicted proteins | sample KBSCornC62_FD_184302 | JGI IMG/M metagenome (GOLD analysis project Ga0207702, IMG submission 184302) | Corn rhizosphere microbial communities from Kellogg Biological Station, Michigan, USA - KBS Corn C6-2 (SPAdes) (version 2) | ecosystem: Host-associated > Plants > Roots > Rhizosphere > Soil ... | reverse complement strand
GTTCGCCCATGCCCAGTCAGCAAAAAATAGCGTTCCAGGGACTGCCCGCACGTATTTGCTGGCTGGGCATGGGCGAACGCGAAAAAGCCGGGCTTTTATTTAACGACCTGGTAAAAACAGGTAAAGTAAAAGGCCCAATAGTGATCGGCCGCGACCATTTGGATTGCGGCTCGGTAGCTTCACCAAATCGGGAAACGGAATCGATGAAGGACGGCTCAGACGCCGTTTCCGACTGGCCGTTGCTCAACCTGATGGGGAATACAGCAGGCGGCGCAACATGGGTATCGTTCCACCATGGCGGCGGCGTCGGCATGGGTTATTCGCAGCACGCAGGCATGGTTGTTTTGGCCGACGGAACGGAGCGCGCGGCTACCTGCCTTAAACGCGTGTTGTATAATGACCCGGCTATGGGAATTTTCAGGCATACCGATGCCGGTTATGATAAGGCAGCGGAAATGGCAGAAAAGTTTGATTTGAAAGTTTGGTAAGTCTGAACCGTGATTTGCCAGATTTTAAGATTTTCATGATTACTTTTAAAGGCTTTTAATCGGGATAATCCTTAATCCCATAAATCAAGGTTCAGACACAATAGCAAGATGAAAAAACTAACTGGTCCCTTCACTCAAATATTACCGCTGACAGGATTATCCCTGAAGGGTCCGCTGAAAGACAGCCAGTTGCAGGTGATCAAAAATGGCTGGATATTGAGCAACAATGGCCGCGTTGTCACCATCGGCGCGTTGGAGCGACTGCGCCGCGACCATCCCTCAGCCCAAATAGAGGAAATTACTGATGAACATGTAGTGCTGCCGGGTTTTATTGACTGCCACACGCATATATGTTTTGCAGGCAACCGGTTGAACGACTACGCGCTACGCGCCGCAGGCAAAAGCTACCTGGAGATTGCCGAGGCAGGGGGCGGCATTTGGGATACCGTAACGCAAACCCGTGCCGCCAGCGAGGAAGCGCTTACCGAATTATTGGTTAAACGCGCCGAGCGTCATTTTGCCGAGGGTGTTACCATCATTGAAGTAAAAAGTGGTTACGGTTTATCAGTAGATGATGAATTGAAGCAGCTACGGGCAATAAAAGCTGCGTCTTATAAAACTAAAGCATTTTTAGTGCCGACCTGCCTGGCGGCCCATACCAAACCCAAGGACTTTGAAGGCAACCAGGCCGAGTATCTTGAGCTCATAGGCAAGGAGCTGCTGCCGGTCGTAAAAAAAGAAGGACTCGCCAAACGCGTGGACATTTTTATAGAAACGGGCGCTTTTAAACAGGAAAGAGCTATCCCCTATCTCGAAAAAGCGAAAAGCCTGGAATTTGATTTAACCGTTCATGCGGACCAGTTTACTCCAGGCGGAAGCGCGGTTGCGGTTGAGGCAGGCGCCGTTTCGGTTGACCACCTTGAAGCGACCAGGGACCGGGATATCAAAATGATCGCCAATTCGAATACCGTGGCTGTTGCATTGCCTGGGGCTTCGTTAGGCTTGGGCATGGGATACGCCCCGGCCAGGAAATTGCTGAATGCCGGAGCCTGCCTGGCCATTGCCAGCGACTGGAACCCGGGCTCGGCGCCAATGGGCGACCTTTTGATGCAGGCCGCGATATTGGGCGCCGCCGAAAAACTGAGCGCGGCCGAGGTGTTTGCAGGGATAACTTTTCGGGCCGCGCAGGCATTGAAGCTAGATAACCGCGGCACATTTGCAACCGGTGCACCGGCAAACCTGCAGCTGTATCCCACAAATGATTATCGTGAAATTTTATATAACCAGGGAAAACTGAAGCCGGTGATGAAATCGGTTTGATAACTAAGTTACTTTTTAGAACAAAACAGCTCGGAATTTAACCGCAAAGAACACCAAGTGGAAGACGCAAAGATCATAAGGTTTTATAGTTTGTCAATTTTTCTTTGTGTTCTCTGTGCTTTCTTAGCGATCTCTGCGGTTAAAATAGTTCGCTATTTATTTTCAAATAATCTCTATTCTCTACCATGCAACTTATCGAATGTGTCCCCAATTTCAGCGAAGGTGTAAACCTTGATATTATCAAACAGATCACCGATGAAATCGAATCCGTCGAAGGTGTAAAGTTGCTCAATGTCGATCCCGGCAAAGCGACCAACCGCACCGTGGTAACTTTTGTTGGCGAACCAGCCCGGGTTGTCGACGGTGCATTTCTGGCGATAAAAAAAGCCGGTGAGCTGATCGACATGAGCAAACACAAAGGTGAGCACCCGCGTATGGGCGCCACCGATGTTTGCCCGTTGATACCCATTGCCAATATCAGTATGGAGGAAACTGCCGAATACGCCAAACAACTGGCCAAACGCGTGGGCGAAGAACTGCAAATCCCGGCGTACCTGTATGAATATGCCCAACCCGATAAAAGCCGCAGCAACCTTTCAGTGATCCGGGCAGGAGAATATGAGGGCCTTTTTAAAAAGATCAAACAACCAGAATGGAAACCCGATTTCGGCCCGGCTGAATTTGACACCAAACGGGGCGGAACAGTGATCGGGGCGCGGGATTTCCTGATCGCGTATAATGTCAACCTTAATACCACCTCAACCCGCCGGGCAAATTCCATAGCTTTTGATGTGCGCGAGGCAGGACGGGTGATGCGCGAAGGCGATCCCATAAACGGCAAAATAATCACCGACGAAAACGGCAAACCAAAATCTGTCCCCGGCTCCTTAAAATCGGTTAAAGCGATTGGCTGGTATATCGAGGAATATGGCATCGCGCAGATATCGATGAACCTCACCAATATCGAGATCACCCCGCTGCATGTGGCCTTTGATGAAGTTTGCAAAAAAGCTGATGAACGCGGGATGCGCGTAACCGGCAGCGAACTGGTCGGGCTCGTTCCGCTAAAAGCAATGTTGGATGCGGGCAAATATTTCCTACTAAAGCAGCAGCGCTCCGTTGGGGTGAGCGAGAAGGAATTGATCAAGATCGCCATCAAATCCATGGGCCTGTCTGAACTGGCGCCCTTTAATCCGGAAGAGCGCATCATCGAATATTTACTGAAAGATAAATCCTCTGCCAAACTGGCGTCAATGAGCCTCATCGACTTCGCCGACGAAACGGCAAGCGAAAGTCCTGCCCCGGGTGGTGGCTCTATCGCCGCTTATCTCGGCGTATTAGGGGCGGCTTTGGGTACTATGGTTGCCAATCTTTCCTCCCACAAAAAGGGCTGGGACGATCGCTGGAAAGAATTCAGCGACTGGGCCGAAAAAGGCCAGCGTTATAAAGATGAACTGATCAAACTGGTCGACCTTGATACCGCCGCTTTCAACAAGATCATGGAAGCATTCAGTTTATCAAAAGCAACACCCGAAGAAAAAGCCGCCCGCGACCAGGCCATACAGGATGCCACCAAATATGCCATTGAAATACCGTTCCAGGTGATGAAAGCCGCTTACGGCAGCATGGAAGTGATCAGGGCGATGGCCGAAATTGGCAATCCAAATTCCATCAGCGATGCAGGTGTTGCAGCTCTTTGCGCGCGCTCGGCGGTGTTGGGGGCCTTTATGAATGTGAAGATCAATGCATCGGGGTATAAGGATAAGGGGTTTACGGATGCGGTGATTGCCGAAGGGAATGAATTAGTAGAAAAAACGATAGCATTGGAGCAGGAAATAATCAATAGGGTTAATTTGAAGATTAGCTGATTTTTAAATGACTACTGAACAATATGACCTGGCAATTAGAACCGGCAAATTGCCGCTCAGCGTTTGGGGCAAAATTAAATATTACTTTTTAGTAGTATTTCTGTTTTTTATCTCCCTGTTATGTTTATGGGGTTTACTGTTCGAGAATTCAAAGAACTTCGACAAGCCGCCTGTCAGTTTTGTTATTATTCCAGCTATTTTAGGCATTCTTGTCTATATAATTCAAAAACCAGGATTGAAGTTTCAGGTCATAGAAACGAATTTAAGCAAAAAGGATATATTGCTATTGATAAAGAAAGTATGCGATGAGCAAAAATGGTCAATAGTTTCACAGGAGAGTGACGTACTTGTAGCAAATTCTGATTATAGAGCCTGGGACAAGACAAAAAAAATTACCATCCTGTTCGACCGAAATAAAGTGTTCGTAAATAGCATTTACGAGCCTGACCTCAACAAAGCAGGTATTGATCTATTTGGCAATAACAGAAAAATTATCAAAATCATAATCGACCGCCTCCAATTAGCTCAAAAAGTTTCTGGATAATTAATATGTCCATTCAATACGTTAGGCTCTAACCTTACGACACCATGACACTAGCCCATTGCCCCACCCCCATTTATCCGTATCTTTAGCCAAATGAACAGGCCACTGCTTTTTTGTGTCGTCTTAATCTTTTTCTTTTCCAACTCCTGCACGCCTGATCAGTCCTCTTCCAAAAAAACCGTTTTCAACATCAACCTCGACGAGGGCCTCAGCTCTTTGGATCCTGCATTCTCGCGCAACCAGAATGCCATCTGGATGAATAACGAATTGTATAACGGCCTGGTGCAGATCAATGACAGCCTTAAAACTGTGCCCTGTATTGCCAAAAGTTGGGAAATATCAACGGACGGCAAGGTGTACACTTTTCATTTACGAAACGACGTTTATTTCCATAACGATCCCTTATTCGAAAATGGCAAAGGCCGCCGGGCGGTGGCAGCCGACTTTGTTTACAGCTTTGGCCGGTTGATCGATCCGCATGTGGCATCGTCAGGTTCATGGATCTTCAGTGATAAGGTCGACGGAAAAAAGGCTTTTGTGGCGTTAAATGATTCTACCTTGCAAATCAGCTTAAAACAGCCCTACCCGCCGTTTTTAAGCATGCTCACCTCGCAATACTGCTCGGTAGTGCCCCACGAGGTGGTCGACCATTGGGGTAAAGACTTCCGCCAGCATCCCTGCGGCACCGGCCCTTTCTGTTTTAAATACTGGAAGGAAGGCGAGGTAATGGTGCTTTTGAAAAACCCGCATTACTTTGAGAATGACTCCGGGGGCAGCCATTTGCCATACCTGGATGCTATACGGGCAACTTTTATCGGCGACAAACAGACGGCCTTTATGAATTTTATCAGTGGCAAGCTGGACTTTTTAAATGATATAGATGGCACTTACCGAGATGATATACTAACCAAGTCGGGCAAAATCACCCAAAAATACAAAGGGAAATTCGTTTTAAACGCCGGGCCGTATCTTAATACCATATACCTGGGCATGCTGGTGGACAGCAGTCTTGCTATCGTAAAAAGCTGCCCTCTTAAAATACTCAAGGTACGGCAGGCAATTAATTACGCCATCGACCGGCAAAAAATGATCAAATACCTGCGCAACAGTATGGGCACACCCGGCATTGCCGGTTTTATTCCGGTCGGTATGCCGGGGTTTGATGCTAAACAGGTGCATGGATATCCTTATAACCCTGAAAAAGCCCGCCAGCTGTTAAAAGAAGCCGGCTATCCCAACGGCGATAACCTCCCGGAGATCGTTCTCCATACCACCGTTGGCTACCGCAGCCTGATCGAATATGTCCAGGGGCAATTGGACAGGGTTGGTATAAAAACCAGTGTGGAAATTACCCAGGGCGCCAGCCTGCGCGAGCTGGTTTCCAAAAACGGGGTCAACTTTTTTTATGGTACCTGGATAGCCGACTACCCGGATGCCGAGAATTACCTGTCAGTCTTCTACTCGAAAAATAAAGTTCCATGGGGCCCTAATTATACCGGGTTTAACTGCAAACAGTTCGATGCGCTTTTTGAACAATGCTACCATGAGCCCGACGACCAAAAGCGATATGCCCTTTACAGGCAAATGGATAACATCGTGATGCAGCAATCGCCTGTTGTGGTTTTATATTATGATAAACGGGTGAACCTGTATCAGAATAATATTTCGGGGTACAGTATTAATGCCCAGAATTTGTTGACGTTGAAACGGGTAATAAAAAAATAGTTGTGGCTTGAGCTAAATAACCATTACTTTGGAGCTTAAACCCACAATGAAAAAACTAATTCTGTCACTTTTTTTGGTCGCGGTCGTTTTTCTTAGCCGTGCTCAAACCATCAATTTTGGATTAAAGGCCGGCTTAAACCTGGCTATACAGGACCACAGCAGTTACGGCCTGGGCGATGGATACATCGCCGGATTTAATGCAGGAGGGATAATGGATATCAGTTTTCCACATTTTTCTATCCAGCCGGGTTTGATATTTAGTATAAAAGGAGAAACCAACACTAACAAATTTAACATTATCAACCCGGTTGATGGCAGCTATTCCTATTCCGCCACCCGCCTGGACTACCTTGAGGTACCCGTCTGCTTTCTTTATAACTCAAATGCCATAAATGGTATAAGCTTCCATTTTGGCGGCGGTCCTTATATTGCAACGGCTGTTGCCGAAACCGACGTTACCCGGGGCGACGCCAATTCAACCCACACCATCAATTATAAAAATCCCGACCTCGGCCTGGGGCTCGTCGGCGGCGTAACATTGAATAAACGCATCCTGGTTGACGCCTGCTATCAATATGGTTTATTAAATATTAGTAAAGCCAATTACGCTACCCACAACACGGTTATCAGCCTTTCGGCAGGGTACCTTTTCCGATAAAGTAGCGCTAACCGATTTAGTTTGTATATTTCAGCGCCTCAGCATTCACATAGTCTGAACTGCTTTTGTTGGTTTCACTCACCGTGCTTCCGGTAATAACAATGGCGTCAGCACCTATTTTTTTTGCGTAATTGGTCAGCTGCTTTTTTACAACTTCCTGGTCGCCGCCGTAAGGGTAGCTCATGTGGCCGAGAACTTTAAAATGGCTGGTGACGTCATGCTCCGAGTAAAATACATCAACGGAAGTTGTGGGCGGGGTAGCCGTTTCGCCGATGTAAGTGATTGCCAATGAGCACGACGACAGCAACAAACATAAGCCGATAACGAAAAAGTGATAATTTTTCATGTTTTTAAGTTTATGCAGCTATGACAGCGGCACGGCTAATTGGTTTATTTTCAGCGCGTAATGATTGTGTTACAAAATCGTATAAACCGAGTTTTTGGAATTGAAGAATTTAGTGAATTTTCCGGCCGTTTATCGACCTATCATACTGCTAATTCATCAATTCAATAAATTCGGGTTCAGAAAAAAAACCTCTCCAAACGGAAAGGCTTTTTCTATCCTATAATAATTCCGAAATCGAGCTTCCGAAATCCGACATCACCTCGCCATTTCCCGGCGAATAATGTTCAGCGCGCCGCCGGCTTTAAACCATTCTATCTGTTGTTCGTTGTAGGTATGGTTTACCGGGAAACTGTCCATCGAGCCATCTTTGTGGTGCAATACCACAGTTAGCTGCTTGCCAGGGGCGAAGGTCGTCAAGCCCCTAATATCGATGGTATCGTCCTCCTGTACCTTATCGTAATCGCTGCTGTCGGCAAAGGTGATGGCCAGCATGCCTTGCTTTTTCAGGTTGGTTTCGTGGATACGGGCAAATGATTTTACCAGGATAGCCCGAACACCCAGGTGGCGCGGCTCCATAGCGGCATGCTCACGTGATGAGCCTTCGCCATAGTTTTCGTCGCCAACTACTACGGTGCCGATGCCATGCGCTTTATAATCGCGCTGGGTGGCTGGTACGGGGCCGTATTCGCCGGTCAATTCATTTTTAACGCTGTCGGACGTATTATTAAAATAGTTGATGGCGCCGATGAGCATGTTATTGGAGATATTATCCAAATGCCCGCGGAACTTCAGCCATGGGCCAGCCATCGAAATATGGTCGGTAGTACATTTGCCTTTAGCTTTGATCAGCAGTTTTAAGCCGCTGATGTCGGTACCTTCCCAGGCCGAGAAGGGATCGAGCAGCTGCAAACGCGATGATTTCGGGTCAACGATCACATTTACACCGCTGCCGTCTTCCGCGGGCGCCTGGTAACCGGCATCGTCCACGGCAAAGCCTTTTACCGGAAGCTCAATACCCAGCGGCTCGTCCAGCTTTACCTGCTCGCCGCTTTCATTGATCAGCGTGTCGGTTAACGGGTTAAACGTTAAGTCGCCGGCAATAGCGAATGCGGTAACAATTTCGGGTGATGCCACGAACGCGTGGGTGTTGGGGTTGCCGTCATTCCGTTTGGCGAAGTTGCGGTTAAATGAGGTGATGATAGAGTTTTTGCGGCTGGGGTCATCGGTGTGGCGTGCCCATTGGCCTATGCAGGGGCCGCAGGCATTGGCCAGCACCACGCCGCCCATTTCGGCAAAAGTATTCAGGTAACCATCGCGGTCGACGGTAAAACGTACCTGCTCCGAACCGGGTGTAATGGTAAATTCCGCCTTTGTTTTTAAATGTTTATCGATAGCCTGCTGCGCGATGGACGCCGAGCGGGTAATATCTTCATAAGACGAGTTCGTGCATGAGCCGATCAATCCAACTTCCAGCTTTTCGGGCCAGTTGTTCTCTCTTACGGCGGTAGCGAACTTCGAGATCGGCCATGCCAGGTCGGGTGTAAATGGCCCGTTGACATGCGGTTCCAATGTATTCAGGTCGATCTCGATCACCTGGTCAAAGTATGCCAACGGATTTGCATAAACTTCCGGATCGCCGTTCAAATGTTCTTTAATGGCGTTGGCCAGTTCGGCAATATCAGCGCGCTTGGTACCGCTTAAATAAGCGGCGGCTTTTTCGTCATAACCAAATACCGATGTGGTGGCACCTATTTCGGCGCCCATATTACAAATGGTGCCTTTTCCGGTTGCCGAAAGCGATTCAGCGCCGTCGCCAAAATATTCAACGATAGCACCGGTTCCGCCTTTTACGGTCAGGATGCCGGCTACTTTTAATATAACGTCTTTAGCGGATGTCCAGCCCGACAATTTGCCGGTTAATTTCACGCCGATCAGTTTCGGGAACTTCAACTCCCATGGCAGCCCGGCCATCACGTCGCAGGCGTCAGCGCCGCCAACGCCGATGGCGATCATTCCTAAACCACCCGCGTTTGGCGTGTGCGAGTCGGTACCGATCATCATACCACCGGGGAAAGCATAATTTTCCAGTACTACCTGGTGAATGATACCCGCGCCCGCTTTCCAGAAACCGATGCCATATTTATTTGAAACTGAAGCCAGGAAATCATAAACCTCCAGGTTCACGTCCTTGGCAATGCGCAAATCTTCAGTAGCGCCCACTTTGGCCTGTATCAGGTGGTCGCAATGCACCGTCGAAGGCACAGCTACCTGCGGCCGGCCGGCCTGCATAAACTGCAGCAGGGCCATCTGGGCCGTAGCGTCCTGCATGGCCACGCGGTCGGGCGCAAAGTCAACATAATCCACCCCGCGCCCGTATGCTTTGGAAGCATCGCCTTCGGTAAGGTGGGCATATAATATTTTTTCGGTTAAAGTAAGCGGTTTACCGGTCGCCTTTCGGGCAGCCTCCACGCGGGCGCCATAACGGTCGTAAACCTTTTTGATCATATCTAAATCAAAAGCCATCGTATCTGATCTTTTAGGTGAGAAATGTAAGAAAAATTCAAATGTAAGCCCAAAAAGGCCTTGCGCGGCGAATTTACAAAAATTAACAGCCAAATGATGGAGGGGCTTAGGGTAAATGTTATTTGGAGGGGTTCTAAATTAGTGATTAGTGATTAGTTGATTAGTTGATTAGAGATTAGAAATTAGTTGTGGCGTTGCGCATGCTTGAGTTAAATTGTTTCAAATTGAAACCCCTGCTTACTCCAATATTCTAACGCCCTTGGCAAAGCATATTCCATCCTTTCCTTTGCCTTCAAACTATCATGAAACAGCACGATCTCTCCCCCCTTTACATTTTTCAAAACGTTATCCAGGCATTTTTCCGGGCTGATGTCCGTATCAAAATCGGCAGAAAGCACGTTCCACATCACTATTTTGATCCCCGGGCTGGCCTGTTGCAACAATTTTACCTGCGAGCGTTTTACCCTCCCGTACGGCGGCCTGAACAATTTTGTACCGATGAGTTCGTCCGCCATCAAAAAATTATCCAGGTAGGTTTTGTCGTCAGTATGCCAGCCGTTAAGGTGATTAAAGGTATGATTGCCGATGGCGTGGCCGTCATTTTTTACCTGTTCAAATACCTCAGGGTGCTTGCGCACATTGTCGCCAATGCAGAAAAAAGTAGCCTTTGCATTGTACTGTTTTAAAATATTTAAAACAAACGGTGTAACAATGGGTATAGGGCCGTCGTCAAAAGTGACAAAAATGGACTTGCTATTACCCCCTGCGTCCCACAACAACTTAGGATACAGTGTTTTTAGCAAAAAAGGTGTTTTAACAAGGTACATTTTTGGAGCTTATAGTTGATGGTTCATTGTTTATGGCCGCTTCAATATGCTAAAAATATAAATAATTTAACGATTGAGCTTAAGGATCATCTTTCGTGCTATGAACCATGAACTATGAACCATGAACCAAAAAAATGATGCAAAGTATATCCCGATTTAAACTGTTGATCTTACCGGCCTTCGCCCTGCTGATGATTATGGGTTTAGGCGCACAAGCGCAACAGTCGATAAGCCTGCAGCAGGCGGTTGATTCAACCATCAAAAATAACCTCACCATTAAACAGGCGCAGCTTACCGAGGCCCTGGCTAACGAAGATTATAAACAGGCCAAATACAACCAGCTGCCGAGTTTTACGGTTAATCCGCAAGGTTCGTTTAATGCCGGCCGCAGCCCAAACTTAACCACATATACTTATAGTAACCAATCGTTTGTTTACGTTACGGGCCAGGCAGCGGTATCGGTTATTTTATACCAGGGGGGCCAATTGCGCAATGAGATACTGGCAAACAAATTGTTGCTGGATGCCGACAAAACCAATACCGCCAAAGTAAAGAACGACCTGTTGTTAAGTGTGGTGACCGATTACCTTACCATCCTGACCGACCAGGCGCTGGTGAAAGCAGCGCAGGAGCAACTTGACCTGGCAAAGATCACCCTGGACCGCGCTCAAAAGAATTTTGATGCCGGTAATGCTACCCGAGCCGACCTCTCGCAGGCCCAGGCACAAGTGCAATCAGCTATCTTAACACTAACAAACGACCAAAACCAGGTTGACATCGCCGTACTTACGCTGAAGCAATACATGGAAATGAATCCTTCAACGGCCATCAAGGTTGAAATTCCTGACATCACCAAGATTACCAATATACAAACGGTTTTCAATTCAACCGAAGTGATCAAAACAGCATTTTTAACCAATCCCGATATTAAATTGGCTGAATTACAGCAGCAGGCTTACGCGCAGCTGATTAAAGTAGCGCAAGGCAATTATTATCCGGTGGTTTCTTTCTTCGGCGCGGTTGGCACCAATTACTCCAACCAGGTTAGCCAGCAGGTAGTTGGCAGCCAGCAAGTTACAGTGCCGGTGGGCACGGTACAAGGCACGGGCCAAACGGTTACCACCACGCTTAACGAACCCATTTATGGCCCGTACGGGGCATTTGGGCAGTTGGGAAACAACTTCAACCAGTCAATTGGTTTAAGTGTAACTATACCCATTTTTAACAAGTACCAGGCGCGCACATCGGTAAGAAAGGCAAAGCTGAATTATGAAAACGCGGAGCTGACCACGAGTCTGGCAAAAAACACTTTGAGCAAAACGATTATACAGGCGGTGCTTGATCTTGAAGGGGCCGAAAAAAGTTACCAATCGGCGGTAAAAACGTTTGAAGCAAATAAGGAATCGCTGAATGTTACCAAACAACGCTATGATGCCGGGCTGGTAAACACGCTTGATTACAATACTGCTTTAACCAACTACAATACATCCGAAAACCAAATGATTTTGGGGCAGTATGAAGTAGTTTTCCGCAGCAAGGTGATCGATTATTATTTAGGCAACCCAATAACATTGTAATGTATCCCGCACGTGCGGGATGCAAATGATATAAATGATTAAAATTAAATAATTAAATAAATAGATAGGAAATCAAAATAAAATCCGAAATCGAAAATCCGAATTCCGAAATCAAAAAGAATCATGGGAAAAACTACTAAATATATTCTGATCACACTTGGCGCCCTTGTATTGCTGCTGATTGTTTTAAAAGTCACCGGGGTAATAGGCAAACCGCAGCTTACCCAGGTAGCTACTGAAAAAGCGGCGGTGCGCGAGATCAATGAAACAGTATCGGCCAGCGGCAAGATCAAGCCGCATATCGAGGTCAAGATCAGCCCCGAAGTGTCGGGCGAGATTGTCGAACTGCCGATCAAGGAAGGGGATGTCGTAAAAAAAGGCCAGTTGCTTTGCAAAATCAGGCCCGATATTTTACAGTCCGAACTCGATCGCGCGCAGGCACAGTACAATACCCAAAAAGCAACGATAGGCAACGCAAAAGAATTGCTTAACCAGTCTAAGGCCGCATTGGATAACGTGGAATCAATCTACAATCGCGACAAACCGCTGCACCAGAATAAAGTGATCACGGATGCGGAATTTGAGACGGCTAAGTCGAACTATCTTTCGGCAAAAGCGCAATACGAAGCGAACAAGCAAAATGTGATCAGTTCCACCTACGGCCTTGCGCAATCACAGGCTACTGTTAAGGAGGCTGCCGATAACCTCATCAAAACTACCATTTACTCCCCGGTTGACGGCGTAGTATCCAAACTGGCTGTTGAAAAAGGGGAACGTGTTTTAGGAACCCAGCAATTTGCCGGTACCGAGGTAATGACCATATCCGACCTGAACCAACTGGATGTTAATGTGGATGTAAATGAAAACGACATAAACCGCATAGCGCTTGGCGACTCTGCAAAAATTGAGGTGGATGCCTTTTTAGGGAAAACTTTTTCAGGTGTAGTTACAGAAATAGGCAGCTCGGCCAACGTGGTAGGGACTAACGCCGACCAGGTAACCAACTTTACGGTTAAGGTTCGTATCAACCCTGAGTCATACAAAAACCTGCTGATCAAATCGGCGGCAAACCCCAACCCGTTCCGGCCAGGACTAACCGGTACGGTTGAGATCAAAACTAATCAGGCTAAAACATTGGCCGTGCCCATACAGTCAGTAACCACGCGCGAAAAGAAGAAAGCTCCTGCACCAGGCGGCGGCAATAACGCATCAGGTGATACCACAAACAGCAAACCTAAAATAACCGCGCTGGCAAAGGAATATGTCTTTGTATACAAAGCCGGCAAGGTAAAACAGGTTGAGGTCACTACCGGTATACAGGACGATAGCTATATTCAAATACTTTCTGGCTTAAAAGGCGGCGAGGAAGTGGTATCGGCCCCGTTCGCCGCAGTGTCAAAAGACCTTAATGACGGGATGGTGGTTGAAAAAGTAGATAAGAGCAAGCTGTTCACCGGAACGGGACAGTAGCTCAGGTCGCAGTATGAAGTTCGCAGTTTTTTGGCTGCTAACTGCAAACCGGAAAACTGCAAACTATTTTAGTTAGATTTGTCCTGCCGGCTAATACCGGCGGGACATTTTTATTTTGTTTAAAATTGACCACTCACCACTTACCATTTTCCAGAAATAAAATAACCGTTGTTGGCGGCGGCAGCTGGGCAACAGCAAATATCAAGATCCTTACTGATAACAGCGTCGACAAGGAGATCTTTTGGTGGATGCGTAATGAACAGGCGGTCGACCATATCCACAAGTTTAAACATAATCCGCATTATTTAAGTTCGGTTGAGATCAGCGTTCCGCCGCAGAATATTTCAACCAACCTTCCAGGATTGATCAGTGAAGCAGATTATGTGCTGCTCAACGTTCCGGCCGCATTTTTAAAGCAAGCCCTTATCGGCATAACACCCGGCGATTTTGCGGGCAAAAAGATCATTTCGGCTATAAAAGGTATTGTGCCGGACGAGAACCTCATCATCGGCGAGTTTTTAAATCAGCATTACGGCGTATCTTTCGATGATTTCCTGGTGATCAGCGGGCCATGTCATGCCGAAGAAGTGGCGCTTGAAAAACTGTCCTATCTCACTATCGCTTCGAGCGATACCGAACTAGCGGCCACATTCGCCGGCATGTTCAGCACCCGTTATATCAAAACAATTGTTTCGGATGATATTTACGGAACCGAATATGGCGCCGTGCTTAAAAACATTTACGCAATAGCCGGCGGCATCTGTCATGGAGTGGGTTATGGCGATAACTTCCAGGCGGTGCTCATCTCCAATGCCATCCGCGAGATGGAGCGTTTTGTTGACGCTGTTCATCCTATCGACCGCGACATAAAAGAATCCGCTTACCTGGGCGACCTGATGGTTACAGCTTATTCCCAATTCAGCCGTAACCGAACCTTCGGCAACATGATTGGCAAGGGGTACACGGTAACTTCAGCGCAATTGGAAATGAACATGATTGCCGAAGGCTATTATGCAGTAAATTGTCTACACCAGGTGAATAAACAGTACAATGTTTTTATGCCCATTTGCGATGCTGTTTATGCTATTTTATACCAAAAAAGACCTCCAGCCCTCGAAATGAGACATTTGGCAGAACATTTGAGTTAATCAGCTTATATCTGACTATGTTCAATTGTATTGCTATGAAAAAGATACTTAAGGTGGCCTTGGTGGCTACAGGGATTTTTTCTTTCGGCAGGGCTTATGCCCATTCAATGCCGCAGGATTCAATTAAGCACAAGGTAAGCAAAACCGCTAAAACAGTGGGCCATGCTACAGCCCACGCCGCCGCTGCTGCGGATGCCGCTGTTACCGACAAAAAATACGACGGGAAATATGGGCCGGAGGGTCAAACCATTTACATTAACAAACATTCGCACTATTTTTATATCAGCAAAACCGGCCATCGGGTTTATCTGAAAAAATCCCAACTGAGGGATAAACCAACCGGGTAATTGATAGTCATAAGCGCGATGCCGGACGGATACAGTCAATTTGTATATTGATTTTAGCCGTCCGGCTTATACTTAAGGTCTTGGCAATTAAAAATGAATAAGTATCTGCTGATGTTGGTGCACATAGCCTGCGCCGCCGTGCTGATCACCGCCGCCTGCTCAAATCCTGTAAAAAATAAATTACAGGGCGCCTGGAAAACCAGGGATGGCGCAGTGAAACTGATTATATCTGATAAATCATTCACCATGGATGATGGCGAACCCATCGCCGAAGACTATTTTATTAAAGGCGATACGGTATTCACCTCATTCCAGGGCAATCAACCCTACACCGCTTTTGTGGTGCAAAAACTGGATGCGCACCACCTCAAACTCACCGGCCCCGACTCTATCGCGGTAGATTATATCCGGTAGGCAAAGCTCATCGGTATCAACGCCGACCTTTCACCTTTCAACTTTTGCCTTTCACCTCACTTCTTAGCCCATGGCGTACCGTAAAAAATTGTCATTAGGGTGGCCGCCAGGGTAAACACGATAAATATAATGATGATCAGCCGGCGCATAAACCGACCGTCCTTTTCCTGTTCAGCGTCTGTCATAACCTGCCTGTTGAATTGGTGCAGGCTAAAGGTAGAAATAAATTGAAATTGTTTCCGTCAACCCGGCGCAATTTATGGCAGAAAATAAAAGCGGTTTGAGGCAAATTCCGGCAGTGTTCAACTGTTCAATTGAGTTGAAAATTGAACACTTTGAACACTTTGAACACCTGTGTTTGTTTTACAAATCACTGAAGATGAATGTCCTGTCGTTTTGTAAAAAAATCCTTTCCAGCCAAAAGGCGTTCAACCTGAACAACAAATTGAACACTTTTGCAGTGCCTGTCCCTAAAAAAAGTTGACACTTTAACCAATTGGCGCTAAAGTAAACCAGTTATCAGCCAGGATGTTACGGCCGGCCTGGATCAAAAGGAAAGTGTCATAATGCAATACCACTATTGTTACCCCTGAAAAGTCTTTCGAAACGTTCACGAAACGGCTTCAAAACGGGTACAAACGGCATCGAAAAAAATTTGCCGGGTTAAAAAAACGTTCATTTTTGAACACGGATTGAGCGGCTGAAAAGCTCGATTTTCACAAATAAATCCCGATCACCAGCGCTATTACGCAAATGATGGTTAGCATCACCAGCAGCGGCATGATAAATTTAAGCCAGGTTTTTAAGCTGATATTCACCATCGACAGCGCCGGCAACACCAGCCCCGCCGGGGCTACGAACGACATGATGCACAACCCGTAATTGTACGAGTTCACGATCTCGCGTCCAGGTACGTTTACAACAACAGCCAGTGCGCCGATGATAGGCATGGTTAATACCGCCATCCCCGACGACGACTGTATAAACAGCGAAAACACCAGGTAAAACGCCATCAGCAGCAGGATAAAAAATACCGGCGGCACGCCCTGCACCAGGTGAGCGGCATAAAAAAGTATCGAATCGCTTACGTGGCCGTCGTTCAGGATGATGGTTACACCCCTGGCCACCCCAATGATAAATGCCACCGAAAGCAGGCTTCGTGCGCCGTCGATAAAGCGCTGGGTAAATATTTTTTCGTTTATCCGCCCGATGATCGCCACCAGTATGGCCGATGCCAAAAACAGGGCCGACATCTCCAGCGTCCACCAGTCCAAAAACACCACGCCGGCTATCATCATCAAAAACGTGGCGACAAAAATAAACAGCAGCAACTTCGTCCGTGGTTCAAGTTTTGGCGTGTCAGCTGTATCCGCAACCGCTACTTCAAAGGGCGACCTTACCTTGCCGTCGATCTGGTAAACCAGCGATGCTTTCGGGTCTTTCTTAATTTTGGCGGCGTACCGCAAAATATACCATACCAGCAACGCCGTAATAACTACCCAAAGGATGATCCTCCCCGTCAGGCCGTCCATCCAGTTGACACCTGCCGCATTGGAGGCAATAATGGTGGAAAAAGGGTTGGAAAAAGAAGCGATACAACCCAGCGCCGTGCCGCCAAAAATGACGGCCATCGGGATCAATAGATCGTAACCCGCCGCCAAAAACAGCGGCACCAGTACCGCATAAAATACAAAAGCCTCTTCGGCCATGCCATATGAGCCGGCGAAAAAAGAAAATAAAATGGTAAGCAATGCGATCAGCCGTGGCTCCCGCCCCTTCATGCTGTGCGAAATAGCCGAAATACCTTTTACCATGGCGCCCGTCTCATCAAATACAAACATAAACCCGCCAATCACAAGGATGAACAGGATGATATCAATACTGTCGATGATCCCCTTAATGGGCGCTTCCAGCACGCTGATAAAGCCCTGCCCGTTCCGCTTCTCCTTCGCAAATGTCCCCGGCACCGACACCGGTTTGCGGATATCGCCATCCACAAATTTTTGCAGCGCAATGCGTATGTGCAGGCTGTCCAGCGTTTTTTGCGTAAGCGGCAGCTTTACGCTTGCCCCGCCCCCATCCATGCTGAATGATTTGCCGCTAACCGACAGTTTATTATACTCTCCCGCCGGCAGCAGCCAGGTGCTGATAGCCGCCAGGATGATCACTACCATCAAAATAGCAATCGGGCCGGGAAATGATCTCTTTTTTGATTTCGTGCTCTCGGGCATAAATTAATTGCGCAGGTATGAGGCAAGATAAGGAAAATGTGTGAACCGGAATTTAGATTACAGGATTTGAGGATGAAAAATAAATCATAGCAATCCTCAAATCCTATAAATCCTGGTTCAGACGATCATCGCCTGTAAAAAAAGGCACAGCAAATCATCGCTGCCACCGGCAAAGCAACCAGGTATATCTGCCACCGGGCATAATTGAAAACATACCGGCTTACCGTTCCCGGCAGGCGGATAAGTAACCGGTCGTCATCCGGGTTAAAATAAAAAATGCCCAGTTTAAAATTGTCGCGGTTGTTAACGGGGTCATCGTTCGTCTGGCATCGGGATGGTTATGGTTTCTTTCGCCTGGCCGGCTTTGCATGCTGATTAAAGTCGAGCGCGAGGTTTATAAAATATTCAAAATCGGCGGCCTGTTTCATCCCGCTTTCGTCCACCATCACGTAACCTTTCATCGGCCGGTTGGTAAAGTCCATTGTTCGGCAGCCGGGTTTTTCAATGGCCGTTTCGTGCAACGCAGGGTCAATGCGGCACATCAGCTCATCCTTAATAATGCCGACGCACATCTTGTCGTTCACCATAAAAGTAAGGCCGCCCATCATTCCCTTTTCCTCCACGGCGGGCACATCTGCCAGCCTTTCGCGTACCCGGTTTGCTAAAGTTTCGCTGTAAGCCATGTTCAAAGCTAATAAATTTACCGGTTATTGTCTGAACCGGGATTTATGGGATTAAAGGATTTTAGAATGAAATAACCAGGCAATCCTTAAATCTTTTAATCAGGGTTCAGATAATTTGGCGCCATTTGTCTGAACCTTGATTCGCATGATTGATGGATTTTAGGATTGAAAAATCAGGCAATCCTTTAATCATAATTCAGGCAACCGCTGTACGGCCTCTCGGGCGCTTAATTGCGCATTTTTTCAGCTGCCGGCCCCTTTTTCCTTTCTCCTTTATCCTTTCACCTTAATAATCCCTGAACTTCGCTATCTTTTTCCTGCCCAAATCATAGGTTACCCTGAACACCTCCTGGTTGCTGGTGAAGCCGGGGGTACGGTGAATGCTGAACACAAACTGCCCTTTAAGGCCGCTGGCGATAAATGGGGTATAGATCAGGTCGAGGCGGTCGTAAAATTTCTTTTCATAAAAGGCATCTCCATAGTTGATATAAGAGCCTTGCCCTGCATAAAATTCATCAAACGCGGCAAACCGGTGATAGCTGCCGTAAGCGCTTGCTACAAAGCCTTTAGGTATCTGAAAACCATCTATGCCGCGGGAGCGCTGGAACGATACCATTCCGCCGGCTTCAAACGACAGCGAATCCAGCAGGTGCTGTTTGTTGGTAAAATCCAGCCCCAGCCTAACCTGTGCGCCGCCGTTATCGTTGATATGGTCGCCTGGCAACAGCACTTCCGCACCTGCATCATGCATGATAAACGCAAAATGTGAAACATAGAATGGTCCTGACAAGCTCGGCCTGTATTTACCCTGGAACCCAAATAAAAACTGTTCGCGCTGCACTGCTGTTTGGCGGCTCACCCAATCTATCCAGCCCATCTCCATAAAATGCGCGGTTTGATAACGGGCCATTAAGCCTTCAACATTTGGGCGGTAATACATTAGGGTATCATTCAGCAGCGCCCTCGGATAGTTATCGAGCAAGCCGGCCCGTGGAAACTCGCCCGCGTTAAAAAGCCAGTGTGCGCTTTGAAAATGGTAATAGGCAATGGGGTCCACCTTTATAAAAAACGGGATAGCTCCAAACTCATGCATGGTATTAACCCCGACAATAAAATGGTTCAGGCTATCGATGTTCAGCCCGAAATCAAGCGCGGTGCGTGTGCCCGAGTAGGTGCGCGATCGTACAACAAAATCTTTGTATTCGCGGTTGTCAAGAAAACCAAGTGCGTTAAAGTCGACGTCGATGGTTTGCGCCAACGAGGCGGTAGCAGTGATGATGGAGACAAAAAGCGTCAGGTAGAATTTTTTCATGATTTGGTGTTAATAGGGGCTGCGTAATTTAGCTGTACAAAAAATAAAATAATTGCAGCTACCCTCTTTCCGCCGCAGGCGAAGAGAGGGTCGAGCAGCGCAGCGCACTCGGGGTGAGTCGACCCCGGCGAACAACGGCGCTAATGCAGTTGTGGTAATGTCGCTCGGCATCGACTCACCCTGCCATCGCTGCGCTCGGCATCCCTCTCTTCCGCAAGCGGGAAAGAGGGATAGGTATGTTTCGAACACTTGCATTTATTTAACCGTAAAGGTAATGATTCTGCTGTTTTTGCTGCCCGGAAAGGGGTCGGTACGCAAAGAAAAAAGGAGGTCGTAAGTGCCTTTTACCATGGGCGCCGTCAGGGTGAAAGTGAAACGTTTGCTTTCGCCGGGTTTAAGGCTGATCCGGTTAAAGCTATTATCCATTTGCTGGTTGCTGATCACATCGAAACCTTTAAAAAAGCAAGCCTCTAAAACAGCCTTATGGGTATAGCCGCTGTCGGCAAAATTGATAGGATAAGGATAGGGATTGGATATTGCCAAATTAAGGCTCAGCTTTTGTCCCGGCGACGCCGTCATTTTAACCAGCTGCGGCTCGATATTCACTTTTTGATAGGTGCGCACATCGTTCACCCAGGCGCCATACCAATTACCCGCAGGTAATTTTATCGAGTCGGTCGATAGTCCGTTTATCTTATAATACGTTAAAAAGTATACTTTTTTGTGCTGCAGGCTGTCTTCCATCGGCCAGATATCGAATTGTGTGCGGCGGTAATACCGCGTATCGTAAGCAAAGCATTTAAGGCTGTTGGTGTAGTAATTATATTTGGCAGGATTTTGAAAGCCTTCTATCATCACCACATACCTGTTGCCGGCCTTTTGTTTTACCGCATGGGCCCAATCCTTAAAACCATAGTAGCTTTTTAAATGACCGTACGTTTTGGCGAAGCCGAGGCCGAGAATGATGATGACCCTCACCGCCACAATGATGCTGATATTGACGGCAGCCAGCGGAACCAGCCATTTTGGACGGCCTCCGCCCTGTTTAAACGCGATGGGCGCCAGCATTACCAGCGGCGCAAACAATACGAAGGTCCATTGCGGCTGTACCTCGTTGTTTATGCTGCTGATAAAAAAGAAGATGAGCGTACCGGCACAATTGACCAGCAGGCAGCGGATAAACGCATCTTTTATTTTAACCCTGAACACTTTATAAAAGAAAAACCAGCCTACCAGCGGGCCCGCCATCAGCAGTTGGTCGGGGATGTACGACAGGCTGTTGAGCAAGCTGTACTTTTCGCCGGAGCGCTCGAACAAATGATAATTGATGGAAGGGTAGCCATGATTAATCTGCCATAAAATATGGGGCAGGTAAAGCAGCGCCGCCAATACTACGATGAGCCAGAAACTTCGGCGTGTTAATAATTTCCAGTTCGCCAAAATGCTAAATCCGACCACCAGCACCGCGTTGTATTTGCTGTAAAACAGGCAGGCGACGATCACCGCCAGTATCAGTGCCAGGCTAAGCTTGTCTTCATCGATATACCGCTGATAAAAATAATAAAACAGCGCCGTGAACAGGAATAAGGGCGCATCGGGCGTGGTGGTAAAGCCGTAAATATGAAAAATGAAGACGCTGGAAACAACCAGTGCAAAAGCTACAGCATCAACCGCGTATTTTTTCACGGTGAGCCACAGCAGCCAAATGGAAAAGGTACTGGCGAAAACAGTGAGCAGCCGAAGGCCGAATTCGTTATGCATCAGCTGGTCGCCGATGCGGATAAACACGGCCACCATTGGCGGGTGATCAAAATAACCCCAGTCGAGATAACGGGAGTACATCCAGTAATAGGCCTCGTCTCCCTGGAGCTCGAGGGTGCAGGCCTGGATGATGTTCAGCACTGTCCATGCCAGCAAAAACAACAGGATGATTTTGTTATCGCGTTGTAATCTATTTATGGCAACGGTACTTTGCATGTTTGAACGGGGTAAAGTTAAGATAAATGCGGTATGTCGGTTACCTGTCTGTTCATTACCTGTATGATGGGGTGCTGAAATAAGTTCAGCATGACTTTTATTTTTAATACCGTTATATTTATCCTTGCAAACTCAATTCAAATTTTAGTCTGGTTCTATGCGATCACGATACACTGGTATTGTTCTGGCAACGGGCACATTGATTTTGATGGCAATATCCTGTAATAATGCCGGAAAAGCTCCGTCTGCCAGTGTGTTACCTGCTTCGAAGCCGGAAAAGGCCACTGGCCTGACCTGGACAGCCCCGGACAGCAACGCTATCCCTAAAGACAAAACCGGTGATATGATCCGCTACGGTAAGGAATTGTTAACCCACACCGCCGAATATTTTGGGCCAAACGGAAGCATTGCCCATTTGTCGAATGGGATGAATTGCCAGAATTGCCACCTGGAGGGCGGCAGCAGGCTTTTTGCCAACAATTACTCCGCAGTGGCCGCCACCTATCCCAAACTGAACTTTCGCAGCGGCAAGACGCAGCCCATCAGCCAGCGCATAACCGATTGCTTCAACCGAAGCCTGGCCGGCACAGCGCCCGACACAAACGGGAAGGAAGTGCGGGCCATGATCGCTTATATTACCTGGATAGGGCAGGGCGTAAAAAAAGGTGAGAAGTTAAAGGGAACGGCCAGCGAAAAACTGCCATTTTTGGCCGTTTCGGCCGACCCGGTTAAAGGACAGGCGGTCTATTTGGCCAAATGTAAGGTTTGCCACGGCCTTGATGGGGCGGGACTATTGGCTGCCGGTAAAAAAGCCTACACTTACCCGCCGCTTTGGGGGCCGCATAGCTATAACGACGGCGCAGGTATGTATCGCATTGGCAACCTGGCCGGGTTTGTTAAAAACAATATGCCTTTTGGCGCGACTTACAAAAACCCGCAGCTCACAAATGAAGAGGCATGGAACGTGGCGGCCTTCATCAACTCGCAGCCACGGCCACATTACGATCAAACCAAAGACTGGCAGGACTTGAAGAATAAACCTATCGATCTCCCGTTTGGCCCATTCGCTGATGGCTTCAGCCAAAAGCAGCATAAGTACGGGCCGTTCGGGCCAATGAAAAAGAAGGTTTAAATAAGGAATTTAACGCCGGTGAGCGATAAAAATTAGCGGTTTGGTGTAACGTTCATTCCTTTATTCGCGTAATTTTGAATATGAAAATACTAGCAGTGAGCTTATTGTGCCTGTCAATGATGGCGTCCTGTAAAAAAGAGAAAACCCAGGTTTATCAAAGCCGGGGTGTATTGCTGGGCCCTGATATGGGCATGTGCGCGATGTGCGGCGGAATGAAGGTCCAGATCAGGAATGATACCTCGAAAAACCCGCCGCCTTTTTATCGCACTAATTCCGATTTCCGGGCGCTGGGCCTGGCTCAAACGCTTTCGTACCCCGCGAATGTCAGCCTCGACTGGCATCGTGATACAAGTGCAATGGGGCAATATGGCTGGATCATTGTCACCGCGATAAAGGCTGATTAATACTTTTCCAGATCCGGCGGCGGGTTAACCTGGTGTTTAGTCAACAGTACTTAGTCGTAAGTCCAAAGTCAAATTTCTTGTTTTTTGGACTTCTTACTCAAGATTTTAGACTTACGAGATTTATGGTTGACCCGACACTATTTTATATCCGCCGGCTTAGCTGACGAACCGATATTACACAAACTGTTCTACCACATGCGGCTTGTAAGTGTCGGTTTTTACCCGTGCCTTAAGCTCATGCAGGATATTGTACAGCCCAAAATTGGTGCGGTTAACATAGATAAAGTGCTTTACACCACGTGCCTGTTTAAACTCGGGCATTTTGGATACCTTTTCGCCAAAACCGTACAATTCATCAAAAAAAGCGGTTTGGCCAAAGTCGAAATGGTCGGTAACATAAGGCTTGGCAAACAGGCCGATCATCTGCCGGTATATTTTGTAGTAAAACTCCACTTGCTGCGGCGAATCGGTAGTATGAACCATTTCTAATTGCCGGAAGGCCTTAATCGTTTCAGGCTTGTTTTCCATTAAATTAGTTGAAGTAAGGCTGAAAAATGGATAATAAAAATCATCAGGCATTTCCTTGATGCAGCCAAAATCGATAACGCCCAGCTTGCCTTCAGTGGTGATCATGAAATTGCCGGGATGCGGGTCGGCATGTACGGCGCGCAGCTCATGCTGCTGAAAATTGTAAAAATCCCATAGCGCCTGTCCAATTTTATCGCGCATTTGCTGCGAAGGGTTAGTGTCAAGGAATTCCCGCAGGTGCAGGCCTTCCAGCCAGTCCATCGTTATAATACGGCGGCTGGACAGTTCGGGATAATACTTCGGGAACACTACGTTTTCCAGACCTGCACAGGCGTTTGAAAATTCGATGGAGCGGCGCACTTCCAGCTCATAATCTGTTTCTTCCAACAGGCGCTCTTCCACTTCTCTCAGGTAAACATCCAGTTCCTTTTCGCTCATCCCCAGCATCCGGAAGGCAATGGGCTTCACCATTTTCAGGTCGGAGGAAATAGAATCGCCCACGCCCGGATATTGTATCTTCACTGCCAGTTTTTTGCCATTCAGCTCTGCCTGGTGTACCTGGCCGATTGACGCGGCATTGCTGGACCGGACATTGAATTTATCAAATATCTTATCGGGCGTTTTACCGAAATATTTTTTAAAGGTCTGGATGATCAGCGGTCCCGACAAAGGCGGCGCATTATACTGCGACTGCGAAAATTTATCAGTATAGGCCTGCGGCAGCAAATTTTTATCCATGCTGAGCATTTGGGCTACCTTTAATGCGCTGCCCTTCAGCTCGCTCAGGGATTCGTAAATATCGGAAGCGTTGTCCTCGTTCAACTCGGTTTTATCCAGGTCCGGATTGAACAGTTTTTTGGAGTAATGTTTGATATAGTTACCCCCTATTTTAAAGCCCGTTTTTACAAACCTGGCCGAACGCTGGGTTTTGGTGGTGGGTATGCTGTTTTGTTCCTTTTGGTCGTTCATAGTCTAGTGATTAGTTAATTAGAGATTAGAGATTAGAGATTAGGCCTGTCCGGCCGATCAACTAATTTCAATTTGGTGATCAGTTAATCGACGATTAGAGATTAAACTGTCGCCAGTTCAGCAACTAATCTCCAGTCTCTAATCTCTAATTAACTGTCTTCAAAAAGTGCCGCAATTTTTTGTACGGTTAACCCTGCATAGTCATCTATTGTCAAATTAACCGGCTGCAACTCACTTGCGGTGTGGCCTGTTGTTATCCCCACAACCTTCATGCCTGCGCTGTTGCCCGATTTAATGCCTGCCAGCGAGTCCTCGAAAACAACACATCTGGCTGGCTGCATATCCAGTTTTTTTGCAGCCTTTAAATACACCTGGGGGTCGGGCTTGGGTTTGGTGACCATCGTGGAATTGATGATGACATCAAAATAATCCCGGATGGCGATGTGATCGAAAACAAAATTGATGTCCTCCTGCGTGGCCGAAGTACCCATCGCTATTTTGATCCCTGCGGCTTTCAGCTCAGCTAAAAAGTTTTCCAAACCATTAACCGGCCGGATGCAGGGCGCGTATGACTCGCGGTAAAACGCTTCTTTTTCGTTCAGCAGTGCCTTTAATTCATCCTCGTTTCTACCCTTGCCAAATACCCGGCGGATGGTCTCCAAAACCGGTACCCCGCTAATGTCCGTGTAGTAAATCGACTTGCTTAACTCGCCTTTACCATACTTTTTATACATCATCTGCCACGATTTATAATGGTACGGCGTATTATCGATCAGCGTGCCATCCATGTCAAAAATGGCGGCGAACCCCTGTAAATCTCCCCTAAAGGGGAGACTTTTTGCCTCCCCGGAGGATATAGCCTTTTCGTGTTTGGTTGTCAAGTGTTGTGAATAATTGCCGGCGCTTCTTTAAAGCCCTCCCCTTCGGGGGAGGGTTAGGTGGGGTTTAGTTGTTCCCAAAACCCATGCTTTGTTTAATGCCGCCGTGTTTTGCCAAAAACCTGCCGTATTCGATCAGGTTATCGATCGGCGAGCGCTGGAAAAGGTCAAAAGTAACGTTGATGCCTTTTTCAATGGCCTCATCTGTCTTTTCGAACCCGGTGGAATTGTCGTTTATCCAAAAATGCAGCACAAAAACCAACTGCACCCAAAGCGCATCCTTGTAGCGGTTGCTGAAAAACTTGCGTTCCGAGAGTTCATTGGATTCAATACCTTCCACAATGAGGTCGTTGCAAAAATTCTCGAAAACATCCTTAATGCCAACGAATACCTGCGGAGTTGAGAATGTTTTAGGCTGTTTCTTTACACTGTAAACCACAAAACTGCGGCTGCCCTTTACCAGCTCGAAAAAGCTGTAGAAGAACGACAGCGCTTTTTCGCGCGAACTATACTGCGGCCAAACTTCCTGGGTTTTTATCTCGGCGATGGTTTTTACCGCAAAGCCGGTCCAGATATTTTGTTCGATAGCGTCGAAAGATGCAAAAAACTTATAAAACTCATCTTCCGTCATTTTATTTTTTTTTGCAAATACATACACGGATTTTGGCTGTTCGCCTTCCGTTAGCACAAAATCGATATAGGCTTTTTGGATATTTTCAACTGTTGCCATAGGTATTAAAATTAACGTTATAAAATTATAACATTACAACTGGGTAAATGTCATACATATCTATAAATTAACGACCTGTTTTGAAGGATAGTACAGCAGGCAGGGCTTTGTTTACCTTAATAGGCGCGTATCAATTTGTAAAGGTGTAACGGAAACAACCTTTACCGATTTTTCAAAGCCGGGGAAGTGTGGGTTCAGCAAAAAATTAAACTCAGAAGGATTTATGGCCGATTTAACCTCGAACCCGAGGTACTTATTTCCGCGCATCCAGCCGTCGCCCATTGCCTGGGTTGCAATATTGTCCGGCTGCTGCCAAAATTCCGGATAATCCCAATCTGGCACCTGGCTAATAATGGTTTCGTCAACCTCAATTTGCGCAATGTATAAGCCGGGCGGGCTATTAAATTCATTAAAATGCACCGGTGTTTCCAGGTAGGCCAGCGAACTGTTCACACTGGTGTAAAGCATATAAGTTCCCGGGCTGTTCCACCGGCCTCCATATAAAAAGGCGCCGGTCCCTGAAAGATCGCGTGCTCTTTCCTCTGATTTACTAATCCGGTAAACGAACATCCCGATCAGGAATAAACACCGTGTTCGATCCGGCCTAAAATATTGTCAACCATTTTTAAGCCGGTAGGCAGGTAAAAAAGGTCTATCGGCTTAGCATAGTTAAGCGCCCGGACAGGGGAGTTGAGCCACCCTTTTACCTTTTCTTCATTCTCAAATACGTCCATTGCATGTTCAACAACTTTCGCAATCTCAATCGCCAGGGACGAGGTATGTTTGCCTAGCTTATCAGTGCTTTTTTTACGTTCGAGCGTTTTAACTGAGGCATCTAAGATGTTTTCCGAGAACGCTTTTTTTGAGATACCCAAATAATTTATAAGCGTTTCCAGCGACTGTTTGGTAATGCCCTCATTGCTCAACAAAATAAGGTCAAATTCCGACTCAATGGGCCTGCTCACACAGCCTTCTCCCCCTAGCAGTCCGATAAGCCCTGGATTTTTGAATTTTTTGGTGCTCTTTTCCGCAATATTCATTGGCGACAATTTTACCAAATATAGGGTGATAATGTCGCAAAAGCAAATTTATTTGCCATTATGATAGTAGCTCATCGCCCTGGCGTCCTGTTGATGCTCACTTATCATTTTGAAGGGAAAAAACAATAAGATCAGGACGATCACGGCGAGCATCGCTAAATCAGTGCCGCTCAATTTTTCTTCATTTGCCATAAGACCAGAATTTTAAGTACGTATGCAAGTGGTTAAAGAATAACAGGCTAAATTGACCGTGGTTTTTTAATTATAATAGTTTTACATTAGCAAAAGCATTTTGTTTTAGCTTTTCGGCGGCCAAAAATGTTTAAATCTTGTCAAAAGTTATCCCAAATTGGTTTAAAAACCAAATAAATTGCAAATTTGCATACTGCTATCCGGTGAACCGCCGGTTTAAATATGAGTAATAAAACAATATTGGTTTGGTTTAGAAATGACTTGCGCATTCACGACAACGAGATATTGTTAGAGGCGATACGCAAAGCTGACAGAATTTTACCCGTTTATTGCTTCGACCCCTATTACTTCCAAACAAATGTTTCAGGCAATTCAAAAACGGGCGGCCTGCGGGCCCGGTTCCTGCTGGAATCTGTTGCAAACCTTCGCGAAAACCTGCGTGCGATAGGCGGCGAACTGATTATCAGGATAGGCAACCCCGCTGAGATATTGCCAATGATATCTGAAGAATACCAGATTACCGAAGTATACCACCACCGCGAGGTGGCGCATGAAGAAACCGAAATATCGGAGCAGGTGGAGGCTGCGCTGTGGAAAATCAGGCTCAACCTGAAACATTTTATCGGTCATACGATGTATCACAAGGAAGATCTCCCCTTCCCTATAAAAGACATTCCGGACAGTTTTGCAGTTTTTAAAAAGAAGATCGAAAGGGATAGCACAGTTCGCCCTTGTTTAAGTACGCCGGAAGTTGTCCATACGCCACCGATAAGTGATCCGGGTGATCTGCCCTCTTTGAAACAATTGGGATTGGATGAACCGGTACACGACCCGCGATCAGGCAATTTATCGATCGGCGGTGAAACTGCCGGTCTGGATCAACTTGAAAAGTTTTTTGCCGACAACGATCATTCCGGCGCCGGGAAAGTCAACAGGGGAATGGCCGCCTTTCACTCGTCCAGGTTATCAGCCTGGATAGCATTGGGTTGCATCTCTATGCGGCGTATTTACCACGAGGTGATCAAACACCAGCAGTCTGCACCTAACAGCCAGTATCATGCCACGCTGCTCGATCTTTTATGGCGCGACTACTTTCGGTTTATGTTTAAAAAACATGGCCAAAAGTTTATCGCCGCAAAAAACAACAGTGATCAACACAGCTTTGCTATGGAGCAGGACGCACTTTTTGAAACATGGAAAAACGGCGAAACCGGTGTGCCAATGGTTGACGCGATCATGCACGAATTGAACGCAACGGGCTATATCAGCAATCAGAGCAGGCAAATAACAGCGGGCTTTTTGGTGAATGAGCTTAATGTAGACTGGACCAAGGGGGCCGCCTATTTCGAGGAAAAACTGATCGATTATTCGCCGGCCAGCAACTGGGGCAACTGGGCATTTATTGCCGGTGTGAATGACGCCCGCGAAAGCCGGTATCACATCGTTACAAAGCCGGCCGTGGAGCTCGAAATCAAAAACGAATTTATCGATACCTGGCTGCCTTTGCTTAAGGATGTGGATTATGTAGAGCATTTTGATCACCTGACGGTAAAATAATTGCGGATAAAGTAACTTTTCTTATATCCAGGCGTCTTAATAAGCATAATGAACTCATTTGAGCAATTTACGGTAATCATTGGCGTCCTTGCCATCCTTTTCGAGGCGGTTTCGTATGTGCGTGCATTCCTGCAAAAGGTTTTCCATAAAAATTAAATAGTTTCCAACCATCTTCATTCATAAAGAAAGCAGCTGTTGCAAAACCCTTTTAACAAGTGGCGCTGTTGATAGCTTTAATGCCGCGACCCCTCCTGTCACAGCTTAGTTTTAAAAATAAATTACAAAGTTTGTAAAGGCTTATGCTTACTTTTGTACCGATTTAAAGATTGGTTTTCTCATGGATCGTCTCAATTATATTAACAGCGGTAACGCTGCCTACATAAATTCTTTATACGAAGCATACAAACAAGAACCTGGATCAGTCGACTTTGGGTGGCAAAAATTCTTCGAAGGATTTGATTTCGGAAAGGATACGCCGGCCGTGGTTTCTCCCGAGGGAGAAACGCCCGATCATATCTTTAAGGAAATAAATGTGCTGAACATGATAGATGGCTACCGTGGGCGCGGTCATCTTTTTACTAAAACAAATCCCGTTCGCGAAAGGCGGAAATACTACCCTGGCAAGGAACTAGATAATTTTGGCTTAAGCGATGCCGATCTGGATACCGTATTTAATGCCGGCAGGCAGGTAGGGCTTGGACCGGCCACTTTACGGGACATCCGCGATCTGCTGGAACAAACTTATTGCGAATCCATAGGCGCTGAATATATTTACATCCGTAATCCCATAAAAACCAAATGGTTTGAAGACCGGATGGAAAGCCGGCGCAACACACCTTCTTTCAGCCTCGATGAAAAAAAGCTGATGCTGAATAAGCTGAATGAGGCGGTAGTTTTTGAGAATTTTTTAGGAACGAAATTTTTAGGCCAGAAACGTTTTTCGCTTGAAGGCGCGGAAGCGTTGATACCGGCGCTCGATTCTGTTATACAAAACGGTTCCGAACTCGGCATAGAGGAATTTATTATCGGTATGGCGCATCGCGGTAGGTTGAATGTGCTGACCAACATCATGGAAAAACCCTACAAAGAGGTGTTTTCGGAATTTGAAGGAAAGAACTTTGACGAGGAAACCCCGTTTGGCGGCGACGTAAAATATCACCTCGGGTACTCAACGGATATAGTAACACAGCGCGGCAAAAAGGTGCATTTAAGCCTTTGCCCCAACCCATCGCACCTGGAGGCGGTCGACCCGGTTGTTGAAGGGCTAACCCGCTCGAAGATCGAGTTTAAATACCATAACGATGAGTCGAAAATAGCCCCGATATTAATTCATGGCGATGCGTCCGTTGCGGGCCAGGGGATTGTTTATGAAGTGCTGCAGATGGAAAAGCTGGACGGTTACCGTACCGGTGGCACTATCCACATCGTCATCAATAACCAGATCGGCTTTACTACCAACTATAAAGACGCCCGCTCGAGCACCTATTGTACGGATGTTGCTAAAACGGTCTTGTCGCCTGTTTTCCATGTCAATGGCGACGATGTTGAGGCGCTGGCCTACGTAGTGAACCTGGCCATGGAGTACCGCCAGGTTTTTCACGAAGATGTTTTCATCGATATTTTATGTTACCGCCGGTATGGGCATAACGAGGCCGACGAACCCAAATTTACCCAGCCGGTATTATACAAGGCGATAGAAGCCCATCCTAATCCGCTGGAGATTTACAAACAGAAATTAGTGGCAGAGGGCAGCATTGATGCAAATTACGCATCGCAATTGGAAAAAGACTTCCGCGCCCAACTGCAGCAAAACCTGGATGCTTCAAAATCCGAAGAAACCTTTACCGAAACGAATCAAATGTTCGAGGGTGTTTGGCAAGGCTTCCACATTGCCCGGCCGCGCGAGTTTTTCGCGCCAACGGAGACAGCCGTTCCGGAAGGAGAATTATTAGATATCGGTAAAAAAATTACCGTTTTGCCGGAGGGGAAAGAGTTTTTTAAGAAAATTGAAAAGCTTTTTGACGAGCGCAACAAGATGGTCACCAAAAACCATGTTTTTGACTGGGCCATGGGTGAATTGCTGGCTTACGGTTCGCTGTTGAAAGACGGCCACCCGGTGAGGATCAGCGGTGAAGATGTTAAACGCGGAACCTTTTCGCACCGCCATGCGGTGTTGACTTTAGTTGATTCTGAAGACGAGTATACGCCATTGGAAACTATCGGCACCGAAGCTAAATTCAGCATTTATAATTCACTACTTTCTGAATACGGCGTGTTAGGCTTTGAATATGGCTACGCTATGGCGAACCCTAATGCACTGACGGTTTGGGAAGCGCAATTCGGCGATTTTTTTAACGGTGCGCAAATCATTGTCGACCAATACATCGCCAGCGCCGAAACCAAATGGCAGCGCGGCAACGGTTTAGTTCTGCTTTTACCGCATGGTTACGAAGGCCAGGGCCCGGAGCATTCTTCGGCCCGTGTTGAACGCTTTTTGGAGCTTTGCGCGGATAGTAATATACAGGTGGCCAATTGCACCACGCCGGCTAATTTTTTCCATATCCTCAGGCGGCAGTTAAAACGGGATTTCCGCAAACCGTTGATCATCTTTACGCCAAAGAGCCTGCTGCGCAGTCCGAAATGCGTGTCGAAACTGGAAGATTTTACCAGCGACAAATTCCATGAGCTGATCGACGACAATTATGTTGATGCAAAAAAAGTAAAGCGCGTGCTGTTTTGCACCGGCAAAATTTATTACGACCTGCTGGAAAAACAACAGGTTGATAAACGAAAAGATGTGGCCATCGTCCGGATTGAACAATTGTACCCGACGCCTTTGGTGCAAATATTAAAGGTTAAGGCAAAATATAATAAAGCCACCGAATTTACCTGGGTACAGGAAGAACCTGAAAACATGGGTGCCTGGCCGTACATTTGCCGAAAGTTCCATAATGATAAATTAATAAACCTGAATGTGATCTCGCGTCCCGAGGGGAGCAGCACAGCCACCGGTTTTGCCAAACAACATGCTGCACAGCAATTGCATATCGTGTCGAAGGCGTTTGAAGCACCGATTGGTAAGCAAGTAAGAGCGGCAGTTAAGGAAACAGCTGAAAAAATGGCCCACGTTGGCGCGGATTAATTTAATGTAGGGACGCAAAATTTTGCGTCCATGGCATGCATTAGTTGGAGACGCAAAATTTTGCGTCTCTACATAAGATACATATCTATATGAGTTTAACGATCAAAGTTCCGCCGGTTGGCGAATCAATTACCGAAGTAACCCTTTCGAGCTGGAAAAAGAAAGACGGCGACAAAGTTGAAATGGACGAAGTAATTGCCGAGTTAGAATCAGACAAAGCAACTTTTGAGTTGACCGCCGAAAAAGCCGGAATATTAAAAATCGCAGCGAAAGAAGGTGATACTTTACCGATTGGCGCTGTGGTTGCCACTATTGAGGATGGCGGCGCTCCTTCGGCTGCGGCTGCGCCAGTGGCAGTTGCAGGTGGCAGTGGCAGTAAAGAAACTGCACCTGTTGCCGCCCAACCTGCCACTGCTACTGCCACTGCAACTCCCCCCGCTACTGCAACTTCCTTACAAGTTAAGGTGCCGACCGTTGGCGAATCCATCACCGAGGTGACGCTTTCGCGATGGATAAAAAAAGACGGTGACACGGTTGCGATGGATGATGCCATTGCGGAACTGGAATCGGACAAAGCGACATTTGAACTAACCGCTGAAAAAGCCGGCGTATTAAAAACATTTGCTAAGGAAGGCGATACGCTGCCTATTGGCGCGGTGGTTTGCACCATTGATGCCGTGGGCGGCAATGCAGCCGCTGAAAGCAAACCTGCGGCCACTACAACACCCGCCATAGCTACTGCACCTGCCACTAATTCTACCTATGCATCCGGTACACCCTCACCAGCTGCTGCTAAAATTTTAGCTGAAAAGGGTGTCGCACCGCAGGCGGTAACGGGTACGGGCGTGGGCGGCAGGATCACCAAAGAAGATGCGTTGATGGCCGAAAAAACCTCAGAAAATCCGCAAGGCGTTAAAGAAAGCCCGAAGGCAGCCCCACCGACGCCTAAAGTTGAAGCGCCTAAAACGGCCCCCGCAGCTGCCGGCTCAAGGACAGATCGTCGCGAAAAAATGTCGTCGTTGCGGAAAACTGTGGCCAAACGCCTCGTTGCTGTTAAAAATGAAACCGCCATGCTGACCACTTTTAACGAAGTGGATATGGCGCCTATTATGGAACTTCGCGCAAAGTACAAGGATAAATTCAAGGAGAAACATGGCGTTGGCCTCGGCTTCATGTCGTTCTTTACCAAAGCCGTTTGCGAAGCGCTGAAGGAATGGCCCGCAGTAGGCGCGCGCATCGAAGGCGAAGAAGTAGTTTACAGCAATTTTGCCGATATTTCGATAGCCGTTTCGGCCCCCAAAGGCCTGGTGGTTCCGGTTATACGCAATGCCGAGAGCATGAGCCTGGCCGATATCGAAAAAGCCGTTGCCGCGCTGGCCGCTAAAGCCAGGGACAACAAGCTCACCATCGAGGAAATGACCGGCGGCACCTTTACCATTACAAACGGTGGTGTCTTTGGTTCGATGATGTCAACCCCGATCCTTAATTCGCCGCAGTCGGCCATTTTGGGTATGCATAACATTATTGAGCGCCCGGTGGCCGTTAATGGTCAGGTGGTGATCCGCCCGATGATGTATGTGGCGCTATCGTATGATCACCGTATCATCGACGGCCGCGAATCGGTAAGCTTTTTGGTGAGGGTGAAGCAATTGCTGGAAGATCCGGCCAGGTTGTTGCTGGGCGTGTAACTTGTCTTTTTGTCATTTCGACCAAAGGGAGAAATCTTGTACACCTGAATTTATCGCCTGCAAATCCGCATGCATGGTATATAAGATTTCTCGCTATCGCTCGAAATGACAAGCTACTAAATTACACTCCACACCCAATTAAACAGCAGCAAAAACAAATACTGCAGTATCAGCACCCCATCCATGTAAAAGAAGTAGTAATACTCATTCTTTTCCCAGCTCGATTTAAAAATGAGCCAGCCGGTTAGCACAACTGTAATCGCCAGTGCAAAAAAGTCAGCGTTAAAACCCTGGTCGCGGAAAAGAAACAGTAAAACAATGTAGCCCGCCAATAAAACCTGGCAAAACAGGTAAGCCTTTTTCTCGCCCCAAACAACCGCCACTGTTTTGAGGCCCGACTGCCGGTCTTCAAAAAGGTCGCGGATATCAAATGGTACGGTTAAAGCGCCAATCAGTAAAAAGCGCTTAGCTATCAGGATGGTGGTATCGCGCATGGATATTGCGGCGGTGTGGGTGTGCTGCGCTTCCATGATGGGCAGCAGCACGGTACTCATCGTCCACACCAAGGTGATCAGGAACTGTTTCAGACCGGGAATGTTACGCAAACTGAATTTTTGCTCCCCGATGGTAAACAGGGGTATGCTGTATCCAAATGAAATTACACCCAAAAAGATGAGCAGTATGCGCGACTCGGTGGACAGTAAAAAAAATAAGGGAATGAGTGATAACAGGCAAACAATGGTAAACGTTACCATTAGCCTGTAATGTGCAAAGAACCAGCGAACACGCTTATGTGCGGATGCCCCGGGATTTGCAGGCTTTGGCAAAAGTATGCTGAAATTATAGATGCCTAAGGTTGAGGTAAACAAAAGCCCTAAAACTGCTTCAACGGGTTTTGAACCCAGCAGATAAAACGTGACCAGCCCCTGCGCCACGGCGCAAAGCGCCATAAAAACATTACTGAAAAGCAGAAAGTCAAATGCTTGCAGAAATACTTTTTTCATCTTTTGCCAGGATGATTTACCGCGCGTTTTGTTAAGCATTAGTTAGTGACGGACCGGCTGCGGATTTTAATGTAAATATCGTAATCTCCGGCAATATTCCAACCCTTCCGTTTAAGCCATAAAAACCATATCCCACATTTACATAAATCTGCTGTTTTCCTTCGCGGTAAAGGCCCGCCCATTCCCGGTAAAGATATTCAACAGGGCTCCATTGAAAATCTTTTGTCCGGATGCCGCATTGCATGCCGTGGGTATGCCCTGCAAAAACCATGTCAATTTGCGGGTATTGCGGCAGCACCTGCGCCCGCCAGTGCGAAGGGTCATGCGATAGCAGCAACTTTACCGGCAGGTCTTCGGTATTTTTTACAGCCAGATCCATGCGGCCGTACTTCGGGAAACGGCTCAGGTCACCCCAATTTTCGAGGCCGAGTATCCCTATCTCTTCATTGCCGACTTTAAGCCTGCGGTTTTCATTCCTAAGCAGGTCCCAGCCCATTGTTTTATGCGTACCGGTTATTTCGTTAAAGTTTTTCTTTTTGGCGGCAGCCGTCGGCCAGTCAATGTAGTCGCCATAATCGTGATTTCCGAGAATGGAAAACACGCCGAGCGGCGCTTTAACTTTGCTGAAAATATCCTGGTAATCGCGCATATCGCTGCTCAGGATGTTTACCAGGTCGCCGGTAAAAAATATCAGGTCGGGCTTTTCTTTCATCAGCATTTCCACACCGCCCTGTACTGCCTTTTGATTGAAAAAGCTTCCGGAATGAATGTCAGAAATTTGGCCAATACGCAAGCCGTCAAAGGCTTTGGGGAGATTAGGGAGATAAAGATCTTGCCGCACGATGTGATAATCGTAAAGGCCGCTTCTCATATTTAATTTAATTGCCGCCAGTGGAATTGTACCCGCCAATATCCCGGCTTTTCGGTGAAATTCCGATCGCGGTATAGCCCCGGCGCCCGGAGTTTTACCGGACGACTTTGGGGCGGGCTTTTTTGGCTTTCTGGCTATAAAAACAGCAAGCCTCCGCAGGTCATCGGCTAATAAAAACAAGGCAAAGCAAAACTCGAATAAAAGAGACACAAAAAAAAGCACGATGATGGCCAGCCTGACACTCAGATCAACCTTAGTATATACAACCAACAAAAGGCCGGTTAACAGCAACAGGGAGTATCCGCAAAAGGCATACACAAACCATTTTTTACCGAGGAAGCGCCATTTTTTGGACAATGCCCGCAACCCGTTAAACGTATAGACATCGATCAATAAAGTTGCTATGATAAAAAGCAACAAATTGAGGGATATTCCCTTCATAAGCAGTAGTTAAGTTATTTTAAAGTTAATAAAAACGGTTTTAGAATCAAGAGTTAAGAACCACTGTTGTCCGGTAAAAATACGAATAATTAAAAAAAGCACCTATTTGGATAAATAAGGGGCATTATTGAGAGGTTACTGGAAAGTAAGCCCCCTCATTTTTAG
>Ga0207702_10000693_pt1 | contig 36368 bp, 61 predicted proteins | sample KBSCornC62_FD_184302 | JGI IMG/M metagenome (GOLD analysis project Ga0207702, IMG submission 184302) | Corn rhizosphere microbial communities from Kellogg Biological Station, Michigan, USA - KBS Corn C6-2 (SPAdes) (version 2) | ecosystem: Host-associated > Plants > Roots > Rhizosphere > Soil ... | reverse complement strand
TTCTAGGATGCGCCCTCCGTTCTTGCTTAAACTTAGCGATGCCTCTCCCTGTCAGAACCAGTCCCCTGACAACCCCCTTGAGGCACTTGGCCCCGACTGTCGTGAGATAGACGGGGTCTTCCTTTGGAAGAAATCTACCTGAGAGAACAATATGGGATGGGTTGGCGCATTTAACTATGGAGCTTGCACGGTCATCGTTCGAGACCAGGCTTATAACGCTCTTTTTAGCGCTCCCATAGGGCTTGGTGATTCTGCCAACTTCACAGATCCAACTTTCGGACTGGAATTAACTATCTCCGTTGATTCGTCTGGCAATGTGACCTTGACGGCCCCGGCAGACTTCCAGCCGTCCCAAAGCTATTCGGTGATTGTGGCGCCTAACTACAATGTAGCCGGTGCCCAAATGCAAAATGGCGCTCTATCGGTTTCTGCTGGAACACAGCAAGGCGCATGCTTTGCGGAGGACTCATCTGACGCTGATGTAGTGCCTTTCTCGGGGCTTCACCCGGTAATTCCTCAGCCTATTTTGCTGACATCTATCCCTGGTAATCACACGGTCTTTGGGATGCGTTCGGGGACCTTTGCGCCACCTCTTACGATTATCGGTTCATTGCCTTCCGGCCGCGTAGGAGTTTCCTATTCCGCTGCGTTAGGCGCGCAAGGAGGGGTTACTCCTTACACGCCATGGTCAGTGATCTCTGGAGAACTACCCGATGGGTTGGCTATTGATCCTATCACTGGCCTTATCTATGGACTGCCAACGACTTCCGGAACGTTCTCTTTCACTGTGCAAGTCAAGGACGCCATCAGTGATACGGCTACTAAGCCAACTTCTATTAACATCGTGGCGAATGATCGTGCGGCCAGGTTTCACGGCGCGCCAGATGCGCTAACCACTCCTTTTGCATCACCCATTCTCGGATCATCCAACTTCACTGTTGAATGTATGGCGATGGTAGATGCGTCAGATGCTATCAATGGACTTGTTTCTGGACGAGCAACTAATACGAAAGGATGGGCACTTCAAATTCAGGATGGCTCTTTCCATTGGCGCCAAGCTATTAATGGCGACCTGATCGACAATGAAGCCAATGCGCTGGATGGTGGATTAGCCGTAAATAACACGCTTTATCACATTGCTGTTACACGTCAAGTCAACTTGTTCACATTGTGGATCAATGGTGTCAACACTGTCCAAAAAACTATCGTCGGAACAATAGACGAGCCGGATGTAACGGTACTTGCATTAGGCACTAGTTTTTTCTTGACAGCAGAAGGTGAGAACCCTCTTAGAATGAAATGGTTCGCTCTGACGCTTGGCACGGCCAGATATACCAGCAATTTCACGCCACCTATTTCTGCATCTGCTATCACGGGATCGACATCAGCCATTGACTTTGACGGACCACTGGGATCTACAACGTTTACGGATTACACTGGCCGTATCTGGACCAATAATGGCGCGGTTGATATCGAGCTATTGCCATGACCATCCTTTTTTCGTTCAATCCGCAGGTTCAGTTCGCCAATGATGGCACTTGCCATGAACTGGGTCGAACTACACGCACGTATGTCAGTGGGTATACGCTTGAGCGCCAAAATGTGGCTCGCGTTCGACGTAGGGCCAAGCGATGCGTAGTGGCAAACTTCAATGGCGCGCTTCCCTCAGGGCGGCTCATCACATCTGTGCGGTGGGAAACCACTTCCCCCTGGTCCATCAATATGGCGAATCCGCGTATTGCTCCAAGTCAGCGCGAAACCATGATTGATGTGACCTTTAACTTTGCCGGCTGGGGTGGCTTGCTGGCGACTGTCACACTGGACAATGGCGAGGAATACAACGCCGAGTTCAGCTTTACTGTACTTGATAGTCCACTATACCCATCGGCTACCTACCCGATGGACAATGGGCCGTATAGGCTTGATGCTTCGGTTTAGGAGTGAAACATGGCAACTAAGTGGATTCAGAAAGCAATCAATCCGAAGAATAAAGGATCCCTTCGCAAGGAGCTTGGCGTAAAGAAGGGCGAAAAGATCCCCGCCAAGAAGCTGAATGCGGCGGCTAAGAAGAAAGGCGTGGAGGGTCGTCGGGCTCGATTGGCTAAAACGCTTAGGTCGTTTGACTAATATGCATAAGGAGAAAGTTCCTGCATGTGTTAAGTCTTTGGCAGCAGAGATAGAGGCGGCTTGCCTGTCTGATACTTATGTACCACCTATTCCGGTAAGACCTATTACGCGCCAAAAGTACTTATCCTATTCCATTCATATGGCTCTAAAGCGACCGCTTAGTGCTGTTCTTTCGCCAGGTGGGTTTAACTACTTCAGCACGTAGAGACTGATATGCCCCTCAAGAAAGGCACATCCAATAAGACGCGATCCAAGAACATCCGGACTGAAGTCAAGGCTGGGAAGCCTATCAAGCAGGCTATCGCCATCGGATATTCCGTTCAGCGCCAATCCAAGAGGAAGCGCAAGTGAAGATGAAATCAAAGTCCACCATGATCCCTGGCGCCAAGGCTCGCGTGGAGTTCAAGGGCAGTCCAGCCGCGGTTAAGAAGGCTCAGAAGGCCGATAACAAATCGGATCGGTCGATTGCTAAGAGGTTTGGGGTAAGGGTTAAGTGAAACGCATGCATTACTCCGGATAATTATGTTATCTGGCTTCTTTCCCTATAGTCCCACACATTAACGCTGGCATAGCTCAGATGGCAGAGCAGCCGCTTTGTAAGCGGTAGGTCGTGGGTTCGATGCCTACTGCCAGCACCAATCAAAATCAGGGTGTAGCTCAGTCTGGTAGAGTCCCGCGCCTGGAACGCGGTTGCCGTAGGTTCAAATCCTACCGCCCTGACCAAACAATGCGAGCGTGGCAGATTGGCTATGCGTCAGCCTTCCAAGCTGTTCTAAGCCGGTTCGATTCCGGCCGTTCGCTCCAATGCAGGGTGGGTTTCATATGAAACTTGAGAAGCCTCGAATTAAATCGGACGATTCGATCGTCCAGCCACTATGGCAATGTGAAGGGATGGGAAAAGCCTTTCATGGAGGCTGGACGATGGAGGAGGCCTACAATGGCTGGCGCTGTATGATCTTTGGAGTTAAGCGACCTCCTGTCCATGATCTAATTGTTAAGGAAATCATGCGGAAACGCGCCTCTCAATAGTTCGTAAATCCTGAACTTATCAACCAATATCAAAGCCATGGGATTCAAGAAAGGACAATCCGGAAATCCGGCCGGCAAGCCGCCTGGAACGACCAACAAGGCCACCACTCAGGTCAGGCAGATGATTGCCAAGATGGCGGATGGTCTCGCTCCTGAGGTCGAAGGATGGCTTGCAAAGACAGCCAAAGGCGAGCGCGATCCGGACGATCCCACTAAGTGGCTCGTTAAGCCTGATCCAGGGTACGCATCCTCGCTTTACTTCCAGATGATCGAATATCACATCCCGAAACTTGCGCGCATTGAAGGGCATGTGACACCAGGCGCCGAAAAGTCTCATGAGGAATGGCTTGATGGCCTTGAGTGACGAAGAAGCCCGGGAAAGGCTCAGGAATGACCTGGTCTTTTACTCGCGCAACTGCCTCAGGATCCGATCCAAGTCGGGCAAGGTCGTACCTTTCGTATTTAATGCTGCTCAGCAGCATATCCATGAGAAGCTTGAGCAGCAGCTCGCTGAAACTGGAAAGGTTCGGGCGCTTATATTGAAGGGGCGTCAGCAGGGCTGTTCGACCTACGTTGGCGCTCGCTTCTATCACGCCTCCACTTGGCGCAAGGGCATCCGAACCTTCATCCTCACGCATGAGGATCAGGCCACCCAAAACCTATTTGAGATGGTGAATCGCTATCATGAGCATTGCCCCATCGCCGTTCGACCTTCAACCGGAGCCGCAAACGCCAAAGAGCTGTTCTTTGATCGACTTGATTCAGGCTATAAGGTCGGTACGGCGGGCACAAAAGGTGTGGGGCGCTCCAGTACGATTCAGTTATTCCATGGGTCTGAGGCCGCATTCTGGCCGCACGCGGACACCCATGCGGCTGGCGTCCTACAAGCTGTTCCTGATGCGGATGGAACGGAAATCATTCTTGAGTCCACGGCCAACGGCGTAGGCAACCTCTTTCATCAAAAGTGGCGTGATGCCGAATCGGGAAAGGGTGATTTCATCGCTATCTTCGTTCCATGGTTTTGGCAAGAGGAATACCGCAAGGATGTGCCGATTGAGTACACATACGAGGAAAAGGAGTATGCCGAGCTGTATGGTCTCGATAGTCAGCAGATGGCCTGGCGCCGCAACAAGATCGAGGAACTGAAAGACCCATCGCTATTCAAGCAGGAATACCCGGCTACAGCAGCTGAGGCATTCCAGATGTCTGGGCATGACAGTTACATCAAGCCAGAGCTTATCGCCAGAGCGCGCAAAGGCACCGCTGATGAATCAGGCCCGCTTATTGTGGGTGTTGACCCGGCTCGTTTTGGTGACGATGGGTCAGCCATGGCTCGTCGCCGAGGCCGCAAGATTACCAAGGTCGAGCGTCGGCATAAGTTGGATACGATGCAGACCGCAGGGTGGTGTAAGCAGGTTTTGGACACTGAGCATCCGGCCAGGATGTTTATAGACGTTGGCGGCATTGGGGCCGGCGTCTATGACCGCTTGTTTGAGATGGGATATGGCGACATCGTGAAGGCCGTTAACTTCGGCAGTACACCTCTTGAACCGCCAAGGATCGATGAGAACGGCAAAGAAGTGGGTGGCGGCCCTCTAAATCGCCGAGCCGAAATGTGGATGGCCTCCAATGATTGGCTTCAAGATCCTGCCGGAGTCTCCATTCCTGATTCGGATTCTCTGCAGGCTGATGCTTGCGGCCCTCGTTACGGCTACGACTCAAACACTCGTTTAAAGCTTGAGAAGAAAGAGGATATGAGGCGCCGTGGCGTTCCTTCGCCAGATGAATGGGATGCCGTGGCCCTGACTTTCGCTGAGCCTGTGGCTCCCGTTCACGAAAGCATCAATCTAAATTTCACCACCCAATTTTCCCGCGATTCGTTCGGCCATCGAGCCGATATGTTCGGAGGCTGAGCATGGCTAAGAAATCAGGAAGTAAGACTTATCCTCCACGCGGCAAACCTAAGCCTGTGAAAATGCGTGAGCGCGATGACTTCACGAAGCTCATGCTGGAGCGCTCGGAGGATGCTTTCCAGTTTGATACAGAGCAACGCCGTCAATGCGTAGCAGATATGAAGTTTGCCTTTGTGTCAGGAAAGCAGTGGGATACCTATCTCACAGCAAAGCGCCGCAATAAGCCGAACTACGAGTTCAACCGGATTCGCCAGTTGATCCGCCGCGTCACCGGTCAGCAGCTCAAGAACAAACCGAACATCAAGGTTCGGGCAGTGGAGGACAACGACAAGGATGTCGCTGATATCTATAACGGCCTGATCAAGAACATCGAGGTTCAGTCATCAGCTGAGAACGCCTATGACACAGCCTTTCAGTGGGCTTGCGGCGGTGGCTATGGTGTCCTTCGCGTTACGGCCGAATATGAGCCCGGCGATAGTTTTGATCAGCGCCTATGCATCAAGACCGTCTTGGATCCCATGACGTGCTTCTGCGACCCATCCGCGCGCGAGTTTGACCGTTCAGATGCTCGCTATTGGTTCATTACTGAACTTATTCCGCGCGAGGAATTCAAGAAAAGGTGGCCTGATAAGCCCATCGTTAGCTTTGACGTGACGAACGCTACCGATAGCTATGACCGCGAATGGTTTAATGAGGATGAGGTTCGTATTGCCGAATACTGGTATACGGAGCCTGAGACCAAACGCATCTACATGCTTTCGGATGGCGCAGTAGTCAATGCTGACGACTTTGATCTCATCAAGGATCAAATGGCGAATCCTCCTACAGATCCGGCCACGGGTAAGCCCGCGTGGACGCCTGTGACGATCAAGCAGGGCGCCGATGGCAAGGATATGGTCCGCGAGGTCGAGACCAATTGCGTCTATTCCTGCTTGGTTTACGGCAACGGGAAGCTAGAAGAGCCCACTAAGTGGGGCGGCACGATGATCCCCATTGTCCCGCAATGGGGCGATCTGGTGGTTATCGAAGGAAAGCAGATCTTTAGCGGTATGACACGCTTTGGCCGGGACTCACAGACCGTCCACAACTTCGAAATGTCCACAATGATCGAGGTGACGGCCAAGCTTCCCAATAGTCCTTTGACAGCCACCGCGGCGATGATCAAGGGCTTCGAGCCACAATATGAGCGCATGGGCTATGACGATGCTCCTGTGCTTATGTACAACATCGATCCACAGAACCCCAGTGCTCGTCCGCAACGTGAGCCCATGCCCCAGCTTCCACAGGCTTTGGCTAACCTTGCAGCGATTAGCGGAGATGAGCTTAAGGCCACTCTTGGCGTGTATGACGCGTCTCTAGGTGCGCAATCCAATGAAACGTCTGGGCGTGCCATCATGGCCCGCAACAACCAGGCTGATACCGCCAATTTCGTCTATATCGACAACCAGGTAAAGGCACTCAAGCGCTTGGGCGAAATTCTTGTCGATGCCATTCCTCACTATTATGACGCCGAGCGGTCCATTCGTATCCTTGGTGACGACATGGCTGAGGAATATGTGAAGGTGAATCATCCCGTTCTTGGCGAGGATGGTCAGATCCATATCGAGAACGACCTAACGCGCGGCAAATTCGATGTGGTTTGCACGGTCGGCAAGAGCTATGACACGGCTCGGATGGAGCTAGCCGAGTTCGGCCAGACGATTGCTCAGGTTCCTGGGCCTATCGGCGCCATCGGCCAGTTCCTCATGTTCAAGTCCATGGATGTGCCCGGCATCGATATGTATGTCGAGGCTATCCGCAAGCAGCTCGTCAATTCCGGCATCCTACCTCCAGGCGAGGGGGATCAGCCGCCACCTCCGCCACAGCCCGATCCGCTTAAGCTGGCCGATGCTCAGCATCGACAGAGCCAAGCCAGACTTAATGAGGCGCGCGCCCAGGAAATTATGCTCAAGGCGCCTGCAGAGGCTAAGAAGATTGAGGCAGATACGGCAGAGACGGTCTCTAAGATCCCAGGTCATGAGGCTGCTGGACATCAGACGATGATCCAGAACGGCGGCATGATTCAGCAGCAGATGGGAACTGCCATTCCACATGAGAATGCTATTGGTCCATTCGGGCAGGATTATACGGGCGGCTACTAACTGCTTTAACAAATCGTCGTGAGACGACTATTGACCCCAACCAGAAGGCGAGTAAGATGTCAAATGAAACTAACGTGGCCGTCACCACGGAAGCTCCGCGTGAGCTGAAATCCACCGACACCCGCTATACGGTTACTGTCGAGACTCCTAAGGCCGAACTGGTTAAGGAGGTCGCGAAAGAACCAGAGGCCAAGGTTGAAAAGCCAGTTGCGCCCCCGGAAGGGGAAAAGAAAGACGACGCACCAGACGCGGACTCTCCACAGGTAGGCAAAGAAAAACGCTTACCTCGCTGGATGAAGGAAAGGCTGGAACGGGAAAGGCAGGTCACCGAAGCCCGGACCCGTGAAACGATGCTTCGTGAATTCCAGGCAAGTCCCCCTAAGGCTGATCCTGTAAAGGACGAGCCGAAGGCTAAAACTCTGGAAGACTTCGATTTCGACCACGGACGCTACACCGATTATCTGGTGGAGCAGAAGTTGTCTAAGCGCGAAGAAGAAGCGCGTATCAAGGCCGAGCAGGAACGACAAGCCAAAGCCGCTGATAGCTTCAAGGCCCGCATTGATGCGTTTGAGGAACGCGCGGGTGATGGTACGTGGCAGGACATTGTTGAGTCTCCATTGAACACGGATCCGGCCTTTAAGGGCCTGACCGATTTGTTCATGGGTGACGATCATGACCTGGATATTGCCCATCACTTGGCAACCAATCTCAAGGAAGCGGAACGAATCAATAAGCTGCCCAAGTTGCAGCAGGTTCGCGAAATCGCCAAGTTGGCCGAGAAGTTTGAAAGTGGCTCGCAGAAAGAAGATGTGGACACGCCATCGACGCCTGCGCCCTTGCCGAAAAAGACCACTTCCGCCCCTCCGCCGCCTAAGACGGTGACTGGCGCTGGCAAGCCTTCTGTGGATATCAATGATCCTGGCTTAACCACCGCTCAGCGCATTGCCGAATGGCGAAAGAAGGGCAAATAACCTTCCAAGGAGCCAACCGTGGCTAATCAGCTGCTTACTACCGATATGATTGCTGATCGCGCTCTGATGCGATTCAGCGAAGCTCTTTCTTTCATCAAGACCATTCCGCGCACTTACGACGATTCCTTTAAGGAAGGCGAGCCGGCCATCGGTGACACCTTGCGCGTGCCGATCCCGCAGCACGCCGTCGTGACCTCGGGCCGCGTAGCTACGCCTGCGCCGTTGCAGACGATCATCCGCCCCGTGAAGATTGTGGATCAGCTCAATTTCTCGGTGCAGTACACCAGTGCGGAACTGGCACTGGATATCGAGGAGTTTGACCGTCGCTATCTGTCGCAGCAGGTCGCAGACTTGGCCGTCACTGTCGAAGCCAATGTCCAGAACCTGGCCGCTAAGTCCATCCCGAATCAGACCGGTCCGGGCTCGGCGGCGCAGTGGACTCAGCTGGCTTATGCGAACATCGCACGCAAGTACATCATGGACAACGGCGCTGGTCCGTCGACCATGAAGATGCTGATGAACACGTCCTCGGAAACCACCCTGGTTCCGGCGCTGGCAGGTTTGTTCAATGCCCAGAAGCAGATCGAAGTGCAGTATGAGGATGGCGTCATGGGCCGCGCCTCGGGCTTTGACTGGACTGCTTCGACCGTCACTCCGGTCTTTACCAATGGCGCCGGTACTGGCTATCTGGTGAATGGTGCCAATCAGTCCGGCTCGTCCATTAATGTGGATACGGGCACGGGTGCGATTCCGCAGGGCACGATCATCACCTTTACGGGCGTCGTTGCCGTCCATCCTCAGACCAAGGTCAGCCTGGGTTATCTGCGTCAGTTCGTGGTCACTGCGGACTATGCGGGCGGCACGGGTGCGCTTCAGATCTATCCGGCATTGACCGTGACGGGTTCGGAAAAGAACGTCACCAATTCGCCGGCCGATAATGCTCCTATCACCATCGATCAGCCGGCGAGCGCGACTTACGGCATCTCCATGGCCTACCGTCCGGAAGCCTTCGCTTTCGTTACTGTGGATCTGCCCGAGCTGTCGGGTTGGAAGACCTCGCGGCGCCAGTTCGATGGCATCAGCATGCGCGTGACTGAGGGTTCGTCCCTGATCAACGATATGAACCTGACGCGCTTCGACATCATGTACGGCTTTGGCGCGCTTCGTCCGGAATGGGCGACTCGCATCACCAATAACCCTGCCCTGCTTACCCCGGCCTAAGGAGAACTGATATGGCTGCACCTGTCATCACCAATCCAAATGTAGCCCAGCGCTCCAACTCGTCCTGGTGGACGGCTCCGATTGGCGTGGGCACTGTCGAAACCAATCCGGTCTATCTGAGCGATCTTCCTACCGCTGACCCGCATGTGGCTGGGCAGCTTTGGAATAATTCGGGTGTCGTTACTCAGAGCGCTGGCTGACAAGGATGGGGAGCTTCGGCTCCCCTCCTTCTAGGAGAACAACATGGCAAATGCAAGTACTCAGCTTTATGCAAGCCAGGGGAATGGCGGACGCGCTGCTGTAACCATTGGTGAAATTGCCACTATCGCGGGGGGTAGCTTTGTCCTTCCTGCGCCTTCGGCCAGTGTTCGCGGTGGTGTTCTAACCCAGGCCGGCATTACTCCTGCAAGCGCTACAGTCCCTGCTGCCGCTCCTGCGGGAGGCACTGGCACGGCAGCTGGCGCATGGGATACCTCCGCTAATCGTGATGCCGCGATCGCTACCATTAATGGTCTTCGATCTGATGTGATTGAGCTACAGACGAAGGTAAATGCCCTTATTTCGTCCTTGCAGAGTGGCGGCATCATCGCGTAAGGAGTTGCCATGAAGGTCCAGAACCTTGTTGCGCGCGCCCTCAGGCTCATTCAGGTCATCGATCCGATTCAGTCGGTGAAGGATGCTGACATGGAAACGGCCATTGATGCTTTGAATGGCATGATGGCGCGCATTGAGGCGGACGGCACGGCGCTTGGATGGTCTCCGGTGGCTAGTCCATCGGATGACCTTCCGCTGCCCGATGAGGCAACACAGGCCATCGCGGCTAACCTGGCTATCGTTCTGTCTCCCGAATACGGGGTCACGCCACTGCCAACGGTTCAGGCGATGGCTCTTAAGGGGATGGCTGATCTTCTGCGAGACGTGGCCGTAGCGACGCCTATTCAGCCGATTTTGGCGATTCCGTGGCCGCAGGGATATAACGGCCGCACACTTAATGGAGAATCGTGGTACGTAGGTTAGAGATGTGGTGTTTTTCGCTCTAAAAACCAGGCATAGGAAGACCTTCAAGTACTGCCCATGAGATATACGCCCATTCCTCTTGTTGGTGGCTTCTATGCCGATGAAACCAGGCCTTGGTCTGTACAGGATTGCCTTAACTGGCTTCCGACTCAGGCAGAGACCGATGGAACGCGTACGCCATCGATCCTGAAAACGCCGCCAGGTCTTCGACAGGCTTTGAAGATCACCGAGGAAGGTGGGAATAGTCCTCCTGTGCGTGGAACTTACAACTGTGAAGGAAAGTTCTTCGCAGTCGTTGGCACAACGCTCTATCAGATCAATAACGATCTCACTTATGTTTCCCGTGGAACCATTCCCGGTGTGGGCCGCGTTCAGTTCGCCCATAATCAGCTTGGGCTAACGGTTCCTGGAAATCAGATAGTCATTGTCAATGGATCGTCGGGGTACGTTTTCGACACCACGACGAACTCTTTTGTGCAGATCACGGATACCGGTTATCCGGGTGGCATCAATGCCGTTTTCATCAACGGCTACATTGTTCAGATTGAGCCGGGCCGTCGTTTTGCCTTCCCATCAGCGCCAGCCAATGCTCTGGACTACAACACGCTCGATCAGTTCACCTCGGAAGTGGCGCCAGATCTTCTCGTATCGTTGGCCGTCACCAACAATGAGCTTATCCTTTTCTCGGAAACCACCACAGAGTTCTTCCAGACGGTCCAGGCGACGAGCCAACCATTTCGTTCCAAGCAGATCACGTTGACTCGCGGATGTGGCGGACGTTTCACCGTCGCCAATATGGACAACACCGTCTATTTCCTTGGAAATGACGGCATCTTCTATGTTTTGGCAGGTTACTCGCCGCAGCGCATTTCCACGCGACCTATCGAGGAATCCATCCGAGGGCTCAATTGGGATCAAGCATACGCATTCGTATGGGAAAGTGCGGGACATAAGGTCTGCTATTGGACTTTCCCCGATGGAACGACATGGGGATGGGATGTATCCGCCAAGATCTGGCATCGCCGTAAGTCCTACGGTCTTAATCGCTGGCGTCCGAATTCGATGACCTTCTGGAACGGGAAATGGTATGCCGGTGACTTCCAGAGCGGCGTCATTTGGGAAGTCGATTGGGATTACATGCTTGAAGGCGATCAGGAATTTGAGTCAGAGCGCACAACAGGCATCCTTTCTGATAACCAGAACACGCTTTTGGTCAATCGTATTGAACTTCTTATGCAGGTTGGGCAAATCGAGACCCCATCGCCAACGCCTGACAACTACGTGCGAGTGCAGTATTCCGATGATGGCGGCAATAACTGGTCGAATTGGGACCAGGAATCTATCGGTGCCGTAGGACAATATGAGGTCAGGCCAGTCTTCACGCGCCAGGGACGAACTCGTCACCGCGTTTACCGCGTGCGCTGCTCAAGCCCTCGCAAGCGAGATCTCATGGGAGGAGTTATCGTGGTTCAAGGAACCGTTGGGTGATGCACACCACTTGGGAAAAGGGCGAGCCAGAGGTGCGTGAAGTGCCGCCTATCAGGTCACTTCATATCACCTTTGATGTTTCGGAAGCCGTCAGGGAACTTGAGAATCATCCGGAGCTGTGGAATCAGCACACGCTTAGGACAGATCGATATCAAGGTCCACATGGATCAGTTTCGGATATCTGGGTTCGCTACAACGACTGGTCGAACTTCAAGGATGATGCCCATTCGTTTACGCAGCTTCCCCACGAATCAGTCTGGTATCCATGCGTAGAAGTTATCTCCGCCGTCAAGGAGCTTGTGTTTAAGGTTTTTAGGCATGTAGTAGGAGAGGAGTTGGGAGGCGTCCTAATTACCCGAATTCCTCCGCATGGTGAGGTTCTTCCTCATATCGACACTGGATGGCATGCCGAGTATTACTCGAAGTTTGCCGTGCAATTGAAGGGAAATAAGGATCAGGCATTCTGCTTTGAAACAGACGAACTAAGGCCCATGCCAGGCGATCTTTATACCTTCGACAACAGCAAGCTTCATTGGGTCAAGAACGATTCCGACGAAGAACGCATCACACTCATCATTTGCATTCGGAGATAACGTGTCTAATCCTTGTGAAAACTGCGCATGCCGTGCCGAGTGTCAGCCTTATGGCAATGAATATCTTGCTGCCGATGGAGTATGGATCAAGGAAATGATCATCGATAAGGCTGGAACCATCATTCCTCAGCATAGCCACCAGTTCGACCACACGTCCTATCTTGCGCGGGGTGCTGTGCTATTTGAGGGAAAGCGCTATGACGCGCCGTTCCCCATCTTTGTTCCTGCCTTAAAAAAGCACACGTTTGAGTCCCTAGTGGATAACACTATGGTTCTTTGCATTCACAATGTATCTAGGCATGGTGATGTGAAGATCCATGAGGAACACCAATTGATCGCCTCACAGGCGGGAGGATAATAAGATGCCGTGGGGAGCCGCTATTGGCGCAGGAGCCTCTTTGCTGGGCGGCATGATGTCGTCTAACGCTGGAAAGTCAGCGGCAAAAGCTCAGCAGCAGGCTGCGCAGGCGGCCATTGATGAGCAGCGACGCGAATATGACCAGACTAGGCAAGATCAGCAGCCTTTCTTGCAGGCTGGTCAGAATGCGATCAACCTACAGCAGAAGTACTTAGGCGGTGATACATCGGGATTTAGCAATTCGCCGGATTATCAGTTCGCCGTTCAGCAGGGAACCAAAGCCCTAGATGCTGGTGCTGCCGCGCGAGGCAATCTGTTTGGTGGTGGCGCTGATGCTGATCGCATCGCGCTAGGCCAAGGTCTTGCCACGCAGTACGCCAATAACTACTGGAACAAGCTTGCCGGTATGGCCGGACAGGGGCAGACGAGTGCTAATGCCCTTGGAAATCTTGGCGCCAACATGGCTGGAAACATCGGCAACTACTCGCTAGATGCGGGACAGGCACGAGCTTCCAGTTATGCCAATAGCGCTAATGCCTGGGGTAATACGCTTAACCAGCTTGGTAATATTGGGGGGCAGTACTTCCAGAACTATGGCAATCCATTTAGCGGGGGAGGCCAAGGATCTGGTTACACATTAGGCAATAATATGGGTAACTACTGGTCTAATTATGGATCGGCGCCGAGTGGTGGGAACTTCAACTTCGCTAAGATGAGCGGAGGTGGCTAATGGCCAATATCTATGATGTCGCCGCCGCTATCCAGCAGCCCAATCCTGTCGGCGCATTTCAGCAAGGCATTCAGACCGCTCGCGGCAATGCCATGGGTAATATTGCTTTGCAGCAGGCGCAGCAGCAGCAGTCGGATACGCAGGCTATTCGTGCGCTTGCTCCGCAAATTGTTGCTGGCGATCCGAATGCTTTTGCACAGGCCGCAGCTCTAAATCCAGATCAGGCTTCTTCCTATCAGGCGGCCGGGGATGCTCAACTTACGCGGTTACGTGGAGCTATCAGCTATATCGATAGCCAGAAAACACCACAAGCTAAGGAGTCGGCATATCAGAATGCCGTGAAACCCTATCTTGACCGCATTGGGGCTGCTCAAGGTAAGACCGCTCCAGCCACCTTTGCCGAGGCCGAACCTCTTATGGAGGCGGCTAGGGCGCAAATTGCATCGCTTCCTCAGCCTGCGCCTAGTGTCCTTACGCCAGGATCCGAGCTTGTCTCTAAGACGGGACAAGTGCTACATGCGACGCCATTTGCTGACAAGATCATCAATAATGCCCCTGTCGGGCCTAATGGCGAACGTGGCGTCGTGGCCGTCAACCCGCGTAGTGGTGGTCAGGGATCACTTGTATCTCTTGGCGGCTCTACTTCAGGTCTATCATCGCCTGATTTCTTCAATGCAGTAAATGATCTTTCAAGCAAATACGGGGCGACCATCACTAGTGGAGTTCGCACTCCAGAGCATAATGCCGAAGTTGGGGGAGTGCCCAATAGCCAGCATCTAAGTGGTACCGCGGCTGATGTGGTAATTCCGCCAGATCAAAAGGCTTCATTTATTCAGGATGCAAAGAATCGAGGCCTTCAACCCATTGATGAAGGTGACCATGTTCATCTTCAGAATCCCAATGGCGGAGCAGGAGTTTCTGGCGTTCGCTTAGCAGTAGGAACCCCTGCGCCTAAGGCAAATACATGGCAACAGCGTATTGACGCCGCTAAGTCGCTTGGCGCTACGGCTGAACAGCAGAAAGCTATGGTTCTTGGTGCTTCGGGCCTCCAGAATGCGCAAGCCTCTGACCTTACTCCTGGCGCTCTCGAGAATGCCACTTGGGATTATCTGATTAACCATACGTTACCTCCCGTCGGTCGCGGAGGTCAGGGGCAGGCTCAACGCACGGCTATCATGAATCATGCGGCCGATGTGGCTCAGAATAGTGGCGTAAGTCCGGCTGATATGGCTACGCGGGCGGGACAGCAGAAGGCCTTACAGGCCAGCCTAACGGCCTATCAGAAGCGAACGGATGCCATGCAAGGACAAGAGCAGTCCTTCCTTCGAAATCTGGATTACGCACAGAAGATCAGCGATAGCATCGATCGAACTGTATCGCCGGCTATTAACCGATGGCTTCTTACGGGTGAGGAACAATCTGGTGACCCTGATGTTGTCAAGCTTAAGGCAGCTCTTATTCCAGTTGCCGCTGACTATGCACGCATCATGGCTGGCTCTACGGGTGCCGGCGGAACCCCGGTAAGCACTCAGCAAGAAGCCCTTGATATGATCCGGCGTGAACTTTCCAAAGAACAGTTCAATTCAGTTTCGGATGTCCTTCGCAATGACGTCCATAACCAGCGACTTGGCGCTATGGATCAGATGAAGACCATTCGAGACAATATGTCTCGCTTCGGAAATGGATCGCTTGGAGGTTCTAAGCCGGCCCAGACACCAGCTCAACAGATGGGAGAGACGCCTCAGGGGCAGACCGATTACTCGCACCTGTGGGGTGGCTAATGGCACAGCCATGGAGCCAGGTCGCCTCTAGCCCGCAGTATCAGGAACTCCCTGCTGATCAACGGGAAGCCGCGCGGCAGCAGTATTTCTCTCAGGTGATTGCTCCGCAGTTGCCTGATGACAGCGCGCGCGCCCACGCCAAGCAGCAGTTTGACGCTCAGTTCGGTCCTAAGGGGCCAGATTTCTCCAATGTGAAAAGCACCTCACAGACGGCACAAGAGGCACCATCTCTTGGCGAACAGGCGGCGCGTTCCTTTTCGCTGGCTGGCCGAAATGTGGCCCATGGTCTAGCATCCATTCCGGATATCGTTCTTGGTCCGGTGACCATGCTAGCCAACAAGGGCCTAGAAGCCGCTGGCGCTGGACCGCAATACCGTTTCGGTACGGCTGGCGACGCCGCTGATATGGCGCTCAATGCTGCCGGAGTACCCAATCCTCAGGATCTATCCAAGACAGAGCGATTCGTCAGTGCGGCTGAGCGTGGCTTAGCTGGCGCCGCTGGAGGCATCGGCGTGGGTGGCGCCTTGGCCGGATCAGCCAATCCTACGGTTTCGGCTATAGGAAACATCATGGCCTCTAACCCCGCCATGCAGGGAACTTCTGCTATCACTGGTGGCCTTTCCTCGCAAGGTGCCAAGGAGGCTGGCGCCGGTCCAGCAGGGCAGATTGCAGCCGGCCTAGTGGGTGGGCTTGCTCCTGCTGCGCCAGCCATTGGACAGGCCGCTGTACAGGGCTCTTTGCGAGGAGGTGAGGCCGGTCGTCAGGTCGTTGCACAGAACATCGCCGACTTTGCGAATGCTGGAACGGCCCCTACGGTGGGACAGGCTACGCAGCGACCGCTTGCTCAGGGTGCCGAGTCGCTTCTTTCTAAGACGCCCGGCTCTGTGACGGTCATGAAAAATGCTGCACAGCGTCAAGGAGACCAGGTTTCCGATAGGATTTCCCAACTTGCCGATTCGCTTTCTCCAGGAGCCGATAGTGGCTCGGCTGGACAGGCCATCGTCCAAGGCGTTAGCGGCCCTGGCGGTTTTGTTGATCGCTTTAAACAGCGGTCTCAAAACCTTTATAACAAGCTCGATCAGTATGTGCCATCCACAACGCCAGTTGACATCGGGCAGACGAAACAAACGCTCTCCGATATCAACGCGGCTATTGCTGGCGCTAAGAACACCTCGGCATTGATGCAGAATCCCAAGCTTGTTCAGCTTGAGCAGGCCATTGCTGCTGATACCCAAGGTGGAGGTACGCTTCCCTATGATGCAGTGAAGCAAATCCGATCCATGATCGGCGATCAGTTGAGCGATTTCCAGCTTACTTCGGACCTTCCTAGGAGCAAGCTTAAGGCGCTTTATGGCGCCCTATCGGATGACATGAAGCAAGCTGCTCAGAATGCTGGCCCACAGGCAAAGCAGGCATGGGAAGATGCCAATGCTTTCTACAAGGCCGGTCAGGAGCGCATCGACACTTTGCAGCGCATCGTGGACAAGAATGGTGGTCCAGAAGCGGTGTTTAGCGCTGCCACGGCAGGAACGAAAGAAGGCAACACCACGATAGACAATGTGATGCGCAGCTTGCAGCCAGATCAGAGAAAGGTGGTCTCGGCGGCCATGATTAATCGTCTGGGAAAGGCCAACCCAAGTCAGCAGAATGCCGCAGGTGATCAGTTCAGTATGGGAACCTTCCTAACGAACTGGAACAAACTAAGTCCTCAGGCTAAGTCGACTCTGTTTGATGGTTATGGCCCCGAATTCTCAAAGAATATGGATTCGATCGCTAAAGTTGCCTCCAATATTCGAGAAGGTTCTCAGTACCTTGCCAATCCGTCTGGAACAGCGCCGGCCGGCGCACAGATTACGGCTCTTACAGGTTTGATGACTTCTCTTTTTACCGGTCATCCTGGTGTGGCTGCTGGCATTGCTGGGGCTGCTGGAACGGCCAATCTAGCCGCTCGCCTCATGACCAACCCGACCTTTGTCAAGTTCCTTGCCACGAAAGTCGATACGCCTGTACAGGGGCTTGTTCCGGCTATCGCCACTCTTCGCGTTACGGCCAAGGAAAAGAAAGACCCTGATCTTAAGGCCGCCGCCGATCTCATGTCGCAATCCGTCAATCAGAGCGCCCAGCCCTAAGGAGGGACCATGGCAAGCTTTCGCCCTCTTGGACAGTTCAATCAGTATTTCCTGAATAACGGCCAGGTTAACAACGGCGGATCGATCACGTTCTATGAGACGGATCTGACGACACTCAAGAACACCTATTCGGATCCTTCGCTTATCGTCCTGAACGCTAATCCGGTGTTGCTTGATGCAGCCGGTCGTCTGACAACGGATGTGTGGGGATCAGGTATCTATGGCGCCGTTATCAAGGATGCTCTGGGGACTATCATACAGACACGAAACAATATCCAGTCTGGTGCAGACCCCGGATTTTCTATCCCAGCACTCATTACTGGCGATTTTCTGACCAATGATGGGTCAAATCTTCTATGGGCGCCTGTTCGCCAAGTGCCTGACCCTACAGGACAGGCTGGAAAGGTCGTCGGCACAGATGGGACGGTTGTGTTCTGGCAAGCTGCCACAACGCCGCCTGCGCCAGCTAGCATCACAGTAACGGCGACTTCACTTCGTGCCGCTGACACGACAACGACAACCAATTCGTCTCTTGTTCAAGGGGGTAGCGGGAATATCCCACCGAGCGGTGGTCATACGGCTACCGGCTCTGTAACCTTCCCTGTCCCGTTCAAGACAGGAACTCAGCCCATTGTGACGTGTACCGCTAATGGCGGCGGCATCACGCCTGGCGGCTTCTATGGCGTCGTTTCGACCAGCAATATCACGAATACTGGCTTTACCTTCATGGTCAATGTGAATGAAGGTGCAGCTCAGGCACCTAATAACATCACCTCTACGGTCTATTTCAGCTATATCGCCATTGGCGAGGTAACGAGTCCGTGAAGATTCCGATTCCCAAGGCGCAGAGTCAGTACACCGATACATCGACCGGTGTGCCGACCTATCCATTTTTTCAGTATCTTCTGAATCTTGAGGATCGCGTTACTTCGCTTGAGGATTCCGGCGGATCGGTAACGCCGCCGTCTGGACCTTATCTTCCTATCACCTCCACTGTGACGGGAAATAATTCCGTCGTCACGTATGGTTCTCTAGCCCAAGGCCTTGTTCTGGTAACCCTGGATGGCGATGTCGATGTCCCTGGGCCAAGCCAATATTATGGTAGCGATATAACCCTAACGAAGGGTTGGTACAGCATTTCGGAAGCTTTCGCTTCGTCGTCAACCATCACGAAATCTGTAGATGCTGATGGGATTACTTCATTTACCACTGTTAGCCAAGGCATTCTTCCTGTTGTTACTGGTGAAGTTCCTCCAGTTTTTGTATACATTGACGATGGATCATTAGTTTACACGGAGATTTTCTGATGCCGGCTCCTTATAGCGGTCGACTCATTGACTATCTTGGCTCCGGACTTCATTCGGCTAGGCCGGCCAGTCCAAATATTTTCCCTGGCACTGTTGGACTTTATTGGTCAACAGATACTTCCGAGCTTAGTGCCTGGGATGGTTCGTCATGGGCTGTAGTAACAGTAAGTGGATCAGGAGTTTTATCTCTTAATAGCCTTACCGGCGCGTTAAGTATTTCGGCTGGAACCGGCATTGGTGTTACTGCATCAGGGTCGACGGTTACCATCACGAATACCGGTGGTGGCACAGTGGCGTTGCCGTGGATAGATGTAACACAATCGCCTTATAACGCAGACAAGACCGGAGCGACGGATGCCACAAGCGCTATCCAGGCAGCTATTGACGCAGCTGGAACAGCGGGAGGAGGCGTTATTTTCTTTCCTATTGGAATATATTTGATCGCAGGTGCTTTGCAGGATACTAGTCGTAGTAACTCGCAACTTGTTCTCCCTAAAGTAAGCACAGCATCTACACAGTTTCCTATCGTTTTTCTTGGGCAGACCCCGCCACCACAAGATTTCTCGGTTGGAGCATCAATGCCATTTCCTTCGGGGTGCTCTGTTCTTAAAAGTAATCTTTCTTCTGGAACGGGGGCACTATTAGGTGTATGGGGTCCATCGGGATCGGCATTGGATTTCAGCAATATCCAGTTCCAATGTATCAATATACTATTTGAGACGGTTCCTAACCCTACCATTAGCGCGCTTGATGGTAGTCATATCGCATGCATTGACATTAACAATGTTGTTGCGTGTACGGGTAGTTATGGAGTCCCGTCTGTAACGTATCCAACGACGACGACAAGTTATGGCATTCGCCTACCCAAGAATGGGAATGGAGCCTTTACACGAGTCGATAGAACGGCAGTTATTGGCTTCTATACTGGCTACCAGCTTGCCGAGCACACTACCGCCGATCAAATCAATGCCTGGGCTTGCGCGCGAGCTTTCGAGCATATTACGGCTGATCACTCATCTCGAATTTTCCGTGCTCAATCCATCCACTGCACAAAAGGATTTGTTCCTAGCGGAGTTCACTATCTTGATGTTGCTCAGTTTAATATTGAGCATGCCTCATCTGGAACATGGAACCCATCCTATGATATTGATGATACAAGCAATTATATGCATGGATCAGTATCATGGCATGTTGTATTAGCTGGTGTTGGGGCCGATGACACCTTCACCACGAATGGCGCACTCAATGTTCGATTGGACGAGGTAGGCGTTGCCTACCCAAACATCACTTCGTCAACTGCATATACATTCATCCGGAATGACTGCTCTCGAGGAGTTTCGTTTAGTGCATCTTCGGCAGTTACTGCAACGATCAATGCAGGACTAGCCGAGGTAGGTTCAATTCTTCCTATACTTCAATTCGGCACCGGTCAGATCACCCTTTCTGCCGGATCTGGCGTGACTCTTGTTACCCCAAGCACGCTTAAGACTCGCGCCCAATACTCCACTCTTTTCGCATGGCATGTTTCGCTTAATACGTGGGCTATCGGTGGTGACATGGCATGAAACGCCAACACATCCTTCGTGTAGCCATGATGGCTAGGCCACAAACAAGTACGCCGCCTCCAACAGGCGTTACTTGGAATCCATCGGGGCTAACCAGCAGTCTTTCTCTTTCTGGACTTAACCTCATTGCGACTCGCACAGCATCAAACCCTAGCCAATATGGATCGGTACTTGGAACGGCCACCAATGGTGGGTCTGACAAATATTTCGAGGTTTTGATCGGCGGTCCAACTGGCTCGCCATTTATCATGATTGGTATAGCTACCGGAACTCTACCAACGAACAAGGCTCCCGGAGATGCCTCAGATCCAACATCATGCGGATTCTATATGCAGGATGGGAGCGCATGGCGCAATGGATCATCACATGCTTATGGAGGAGCATTTACCGCTGGAGATGTGATTGGAGTGGCACTAAAGGCATCCACGGGTCAACTATTCTTCTCGAAAAACGGTATATGGCAGAATAGTGGCGACCCAGCTGCCGGAACGAATCCAGCATTTAGCTCAGTGGCGACAACTATGTATCCAGCAGTTGCTCTATATCAGACATCACAGAGCGGTACAGGTCATTTCAAAAGCTCCGATCTAACCTATACGCCGCCTAGCGGATTCGTTGCATGGGATCCATGATATGAGTATGGCTATCTTTCAATGGGCTGTTGGTCTACTTCTACCTTTTCTTGTTGCATTCGCCGTGTGGGTAGTAATGTCGATCAATAGAAACAAGGTAGAACTGGGTCAACTCAAGCTACATATGGCCGAGAACTACGCCAAGAATGCTGCTATGGACAAGGTATTTTCTGAACTACAGAGGCTATCTCGGGTTGTTTACGAGATCGCGGGGAAACTCAACGTACCGATAAGGAACGACTGACCATGGAAAAGGGGGACGCAGATCGTATCATCGAGGCATTCCAAGGACTCAGGGATTCCCTTGAAACGTTTCATTCCTTGGATCGAAGTCAAAAGCAAGAAATTCATATCAATGCAGGTGGCATTGGCGTGTGGGTAGCCACGACATGCTGCCTCATCATGCTAGCGTGTTTTGTTCTGGGATCTGTTTGGGTTTCCCGAGAACTCAACCATTTCGATTCAGAGAATCAGGCAAGAAAGAGTGAGAATGAAAAGGCTCAGAGTTATATCTCGGCTATTTACGTTCTTGCTCCAAGCCTTAGACCAAAAGAATCAAACAACAAGAAGGAATAACCATGGAATCTGAAGATCCCATCATCATCATCACTGTTCCGCCAAGTCCGCGTACATCTATGGCTGTTTTAGAGTCGGATGGAAGCGTAAAGGCAGGGAATGCACGATGGTTTAACTCGAAAGAGGAAGCCATCGCCTACTTGCAGTCCTTGGAGTAACGCCAATGCCATGGCGTGACCGCATCAACACCGATATTCGCGCCGTGTGGAGGCAGGCATCCACCTGGGTGCTTGCCTTCCTTCTTCCATTTCCCGATATCTACGACGTGGTTGCTAGATGGGTTGGTTATGCGGATATTCCTGGCCCGGCTAAGAATGCTTTGTATGGCATCTCTCTTGTCGGACTGCTTGCCAAGCATTACCGACAGAATGCGCCAAAGGACAAACCGTGAACTGGCAACAGGTCTCCTGGAAGCTCATTACTGATTGGGAGAAGTGCAAGTTCCATACCTATCCTGATCCAGCCACTGGCGGCAAGCCATGGACTATCGGCTGGGGGGCTACAGGCATGGATATCGGGCCATCTACGGTATGGACTCAAGCACAAGCCGATGCCGATCTACAGAAGCGCATCGATAAGCTTGGAGAGTCCATCGATAACTATAGCGTGCCTTTAACATGCAACCAGAAGGGGGCCTTAGTGTCGCTAGCCTACAATATAGGCATAGGAAATCTAGGAACTTCGACCCTTCTCAAGTGCCTTCGTCGCGGTGATATTGCCGGAGCATCAAGCCAGTTCTTGGCGTGGAACAAGGCCGCAGGGAAGGTTATGCAAGGTCTCGTCAACCGACGCAAGGCTGAAAAGGCCGTCTTTGACTCACCGGAGGCTGACTAATGCTATCCGCCCTTTGGTCTAAGTGTTGGGGATGGATCTGTGCGCTTGGCGTTCTGATCGTAGCCTTTGGTTCAGCCTATCTAGCCGGCATGCGAAAAGGCAAAGATGACCAGCAGGCTAAGGTCGATAATGCCACTCAGGAAGCCCAATCAGCTAACCAGGCCGCTCAGGCCGTGGAGACACGACATGACGTTGACACAGAGGTTTCGCAGCTACCGCAAGCGCCTGCGCAGGATGTGGCTACTTCTGACCCTAGTTCCGCTGCTGGTCGTCTTCGGGATGAGTGGATGCGTCCCTAAGCCAATCATTAAGCTTGATGTGTGCCGTGGATGGTCGCCCATCCTTGTTGGATCTGGCGATGTTCTAACCGATCAGACAGCCAAAGAAATCCTTGCGCACAATCAGTACGGACTGGCGCAAGGATGCTGGAATAAGCCTAAGAAAGCCTGATTGACTTCATACGCCTGCGATCCCTCTTGCTGATCGTCAAGGCATGAGCAATAGCCGCATGTGGCGATAAGTCATCACGGCGCATGATGAATAGGACTAGATCGTTGAATATCATCACCCAACCTCCGGCGGCTCAGGCAGCGGCATCCAGTGGGTTGGATCTTCCTCGGTGAGGCGGATAGTGTCCGTGTTATCGCAAAGATCGTACCAACCCTCCGGGGCATAACCGTCATCGGTATCGTCCATGTCATCTTCAAGCTCAAGGGTGCGCGGCGGGTAGTACATCGCCATGATGGTTCGCCATTTACCTAGAGCATTGTGGTATCCGGCGATGACTTTGCGTCCCTTGGGCGCCTCACTAATCGGCCGCCACTTCATTTCTCACCCCTCTTGGCCGCGATGGCTTGGTCTATGGCTTGTCGTATTGCTTCAAGTTGGCTCACGCCCTTCTTGCGCAGATGTCCGAACTTATTGCTGGCGGCAAGTACCATGTCATCGCTGACTCGCATCGGATGCCTGAACAGTGGTGCGCAAGTAATGGTGATCGGGATGCCAGGCAGTAACTTCGACAGTTCCAGCGTCGCCTTGCCCTCGGCGAGCGCACGATCCCGATAAAGGTCACGAACCTCGCTTTTGCCGGTTCCCTTCCAGTCGAACAGGACGCCATAAGCCACAGCCTCGCCATCTACCGAGCATTCCTCGGCAGTTGCGCTGGCGTGGGAGAGGGCTTCCCGTGCTTCCCAGGCCTGATAGGCGAAGTGCATCACCCACATGGCGTAGCAGTTGCGCGACTCGTCCCACTTCAAGTCATCAGGGCTGCAATGATGGTCTTGAATTACGTACGCCTCGAACGCCTCGCGACTAACGTTCATAGTTAGCAAACTCCCCGAAGTGCTTACGCGCAGCCTTCGCATAAGCGGCATGTGCCAGCTCGGCCGTATCGAATAGGCCAAGGTAGTGCGGCTTTCCATCAATTCGAATGGTGGAAAACCACTTGCTACCTGACGGATATGCGCCCTTGAGGCCTGACTGAATTCTAGCGTTGACGCTTCTATTTCTGGAGTTTCCGAGCCTGTCTGTTAGGCGAAGATTCGCCAAGTTATTGTTTAGCGTATTGCCATCAATGTGGTCAATGATTCCAGTGAATGGGCCATGGTGAAGCGCATAGATAACGGCATGGACTGACCAAAGTCGTCCCAAAAATCTCACTCGCCTATATCCCTTAAGTTCGTATCCAACCTCCTTGCCTGGGAACTTTGCATTCCAAATCTTCGATGCCTTCTCGCTTACGAAGTGACATTCGTTGCGGGCTTTCCAATAAAGCCTTCCGTTCTCGTACATGAATAACTCTCGCAAGTACTCTGGCGAAACAAAGATGCCGTCCACCTTCTGCTCGTCGGTCATCGCTCAGTCCCTTCGAATGACGGCGTGGGAGAACTCGACGCCACCAATGACGCGAAACCAACCCCCGTTCTTGGGATCGTTGGCTCGGGTCCGCAGGATGCCTTCGGCTTCACGTAGCGCAGCCGTATGCAATTGCTCAAACGTCTCGCCTGACTCGCTCGACCGCACCGGAATTTCGATGGTGACCTTCATTACCGCATATACGGTTGGCGATTTCATCACCCCTTCTCCTTCCCGGCGAGCGTCGGGGCGGCATCGTGCAGTCGGCATTCCTTTTCGTCCTTGAATGTTCCTTTGCAACCTTCTGGCATAAGTGCATCACAATTCGCACAGGTGTCGGACGTCGGGGCGGCGCAGAGCATCGACTCTCGCGCCAGTTTGCGCAGTTCGTTAGGCTGCTCAAACCCGTCATCATCTTCTGGACTGGTCACGAAGTTGGCGCGCGAGCCATATCGCGCCGGAGTGCGCACTTCGATGTGCTGTTCGCACAACCAATCGAGAATTGCAGTGTCGTCCGGCACGGACGCGCGCTCGGCGGGGTGCGTGTAGAGCTTGGTGCCATGCGGAGGCTTGCCGTTGATCCACCGGACGCCGCCATGCGCGTCGACGTTCGCAAGGTATTCACCAAGCGCCTCCCCCCTTGCCTCACCGCCTTGCGCGGCTTGCGGGTGGGGTTGCTCGTGCGGATGAAGAAATAATGGCACGCTTTCGCTTTTAGGCTTACGAGCTGCATATAGCTTTGCAGTTTCAATTTCACCAATGATGATTCGGTCAAGTTCATCATGGGAGACATAACCCACTATGGTTTCGACCGGCACGCCATTGGTTTGGTGACCTTCCCACTTTGCGGATCGAGGCATGATTCGCCGAGGGTCGGTCTCATGCATTGCCCAAGAGGCATTGCTTTTGACCTCGGAAAGTTCGGGCGTTACCACCTGCATAGCTGCCGCAAGTGCGAGTGCCTTTCGAGCCGTATCCAAATGGGCCGTAAGAGCATCGATGAAAATTTCAGCGTTCGTTAGTGGATCAGGATGAAGCTCGGGCAATGAGTGTCCAACATAGAAGTCATCTTCGGCGAAGGACTGCCGCGTTCCAGGATTCTCATTCGCCGCACAAGAGGGTGCGGCCATCCAATCCTTATCGCCACACTTCAAGCACTTCTCGCCGTCGACATTCCACTTATGTCCGGCATCAGCCACCACAGGCTGCGCCAGACGCGCGGATAGGGATTCGAGGGCGGCGCGCATAGCCACCCTGTATAGGCCATACGACGTCGAATTCTGGAATGCATCAACTGCAACATCCACATCCTCATCCGTCACCTGCACCGGAGCGCGGGTGAGGTGGGCTTTGATGGTCTTCCACGAATCGCTAAAGGCAATTGACGGCATCGTGCGTTCGATGTTCATCAATGCCTGCTCAAGCGTCATCTCACTCATGGCTGTCTCCGATGGCTGCGCGGGCGGCGTCATCAAGCAAACGTGCAGTATCAAGCTCTGCATCTTCCGCAATGGATCGCGCAACCTGCCGCGTGTGAAGATTGGTGAACACCCGTGCATCTTGATAACGCTTAAGCACGGCATTAAACCCATCAACCTTTGCCCTCAGCCCCTCATTCTCCTTACGGAGCACGGCGAGTTCGTCGATAAGGGCGATAGCTGTGGCTGGGTTGAAGGTGGCGATGAACGCCATGTCGCATGAGCGCATAGCTGATTCTCGGCCTTCCATGCTGGCAATGATCGTCGTGTGTACCGGCTCCTTTGATGTGGAAACAAAATCCACTCGATGACCATCTACCGATCCATGAATGGTTCTTACATTTGGCACTCGCTGAAAAGCCTGTACGTGATACCAAGGCCCAGGCGTCGCCTTCTCCGCCACCTCGCGCAGATGTTCGTAGTTGGCGGTCATACAACCTCCATCTTGTAGAGCAAGGAAGGATCGTTCACCGAACAATGCTCGGCGTCATGCCAACCGTCATAATAATCGACAGTTGTGGAATAACGATTCGGTCTTTCGACGTCATCGATATAGTCATTCCAGCCTTGATCGTAGAATTTCTTCTCGCTCATACATCCCCCTTCTTGGCTCGGGCAGAGTTATCTAGCGACGTTGCGGTGTAGTCTTCGTGGTCATCGCCAGTAACCATGCACATGGCGGCGATTGCCGGTTCTACGTGTGCCTTAGAGAACACGATGCACTCTGCATTCGGTCCGCCGATGAAGATTCCACCTTTGAGAATCGCAGCATCCTTCCGCAACGCCTCCACCTCCGCTTGCAGGCGGGTGCGGTCGGCGAGAAGGGAGCGGAGCATTACCTCTTCATACCAGGCACCAGCAGCACGAAACCAATTGATCTGGGATTGCACCTGATCATCCGTGTAACTCGTCATAGGGAGTGGCCTTTGGCTTTGGCTAGGGCTACGTGTGCTTCGGCGAGAACTTCATCGGCATCGCGAATAGGCTTGCCCTGGAGGACGAGGTGAAAAGCGCTCTCCATTCGCTCAAGGGCTGAAATAAGATCGGGAGCGGCGGCGATGAGTTCGGCAGTATCAAACGCCTCATAGCAAGCATCAGGCGCTACCCAGGCAACAATGCATCCTTCCTTATTGGCTACGTATGGATAACCATGCATATCCGAGAAGGTTTGCCATGGGCCAGGCACAAACTCGTTACTCATCACGCTCTCCTTTGTAGGCGGCAGTGGCCGGAGGCGATCCCGGCTTGGTCAGGTTTCCCGATCGCTTATGCTCGTTGCAGTATTGGCTTTCGCCGCACCTTGAGACCGTCCTCGCTGCGCATCGCCACTGCGCATTCACTGCCATAAATCGATTGGGGAGGTGGCTGGGACGTCCCGCTACTGGACGCAATTACCAACGCAGCTACGTTAGAACCAACCACCTCTCTAATGCCCTCAAGCCGTGGAGGGCGGCACGTCCAATCTATTCGGCAGACTCCCACTGGTTAGGAACTTAGAAGCGGCTATACCGGACTGCCTTATTCCTGCTTCTTACGCGGCGTAACGAGCCGCAAACTGTTCATCCGAATCACTGATACCCCGAGCCAGCCTGACCACCTGGGACCACTGGACGGGGTTGCAGGAAAGACCGAACTGCGACGGATCGTCACCGAGACAGAACGCCATCTGGATGGCCTCAGTAGCCTTCGACTTGGACAGCTCCTTGGAAGACCGAGGCAACACGATCACGGAAGGCTTCCCATCGCCCATGTCCAAGCCCGGAATGATTCGCCAGCTCAGCACCATGGCCGTGAGAATGTGCCGCACGTCGTCATGGCTCAGGTAGCCGCCATGCCACTGCATGGTCGAAAGGCACTCGCACGCAGCATTGAAAAGGTTCTGCTGCGCCCGGCTCATGGGTTCCTCGCCGGAGAGTTGCCAGTCGTGGAGCTGGATAGGCTTCATAGCGGCAATTCCTCTTTCGCATCGGCGAGGATGTCGATCCATTCGGCAACGCGAGGCTCAAGCTTCGAGACGCGTTCGGCCATCTGCTGCTTCTCGGATTCGGTTACCACACAGGGGATCACGATCAGTTCAGCGCGCGGGTGATCGCATAGAAAGTCCATGGACTCCAGCTCTCCTACCCACATCGCCCACTTGGTCTGCCACCGGTACTCGGCCGGGATCTTCCCCGTGCGCTTAACCTCCATGTACGCCTTGTGGAGGGGATTCTTGGCTTCGATGCCGTGCTTAAGGCCACACAGGCCATCAGGTGACCAGCCTACCCAAGGGATCGTGGCGTGCTGCACGAACCCGCACTCCTCAATCACGCGATCCGTGTTGAAGGAATAGCGGTCGCGTGTCTCTGGCTCCAGGTTGTTGCCGCGCTCCATAGCCGAAGACTTGAACGTGCTGTGTTCTACGGGGCCGTAGATGCGTCCCCATGCTACGTCCATAACAAGGTCTTCGAGACCCTTGGTTTCCATGCCGCCCATGATCGTGGCTGCTCGCGATGCGCTCCAATGGCCTGCGCGGATGGCATCCCACTCGGGCGTGCCTTGGGCGATATCGAAGTGGTAGCGAGGGCCGCTCATGCCGAAGCCTTGAGGTCGCGGATACGCGTGTTGTATGCGCCCTTTAGCGTCTTTGGCACATCATCATAGGCGGACAGCATTTCATTCTTGACGGCCTGGCATTCTTCAACGGTCTGTGCATCGTTGATCTTGCTCAGCCAATCAAGTTCGCTAGCATCCATTTCTTCCTGCGCCGTGCCTCGCCCGTCATCATCCATGCCCTTAGTGGACATGCCAGTGATCGCAAGCAACGTATAGCGCTGTAGATAAGTTGTAGCGGATGCCACCTGCTGAATCGCATTCTTCTTGCCGCTGGCATCAGGGGAAGCGTTCATCGTTACCTGTTCGAAATGCCCACGAACATGGGTAAGGATGCAGGTCACCGAGATGTTGCTGCCTTCCTGCTTGATGTTCCATCGATAGGAAAGTTCATGCTTTGCCAGAGCCGGGCCTATCGCATCGGTAATATCCGACAGCTCGGCATGGTTGTAGGACGTCTTTTCACCATCACGCGTCGTAAAGCTGACATTCTTTCGCTTAAGGATCCTCACTGGTTCAGCCTTGAAGCCAGTCATGGCTACGGTAAAGGCTTTGCGCGCCTCGTTAGCCTCCCAGCGATCCTGCAAGTCCATGAGCTTCTGGAGCTTGTCCAGATCTGCGCCCTGCTGAACCGCCATGGCGAGAAGGTCTGACGGCGTGGTCGCGGCAACAGCTATCTGCTTGCGCGGCTGCGGCTCCGGTTCTGCGTCGATAATGATGGCTGCGTTGCTCATCTGAAATCTCCGCACGCTACAACCCGGCGTGCGCGGTGTTGGGAATTCAGTCGTTAACAACTCGAATCCGCGGCTTCACTCGCATGCGAGGTTTGCGGTTACGGTGATGGCCTGCGCTGTAGAACTTGAAGTACCACTCGGCTAGGCGCTGGTCGTTTGTTGGCGCATCGCATCCGGCGAGACTGTTAGGACGCGTGCGGGTGATGGGGTGGATGGTCACACCACATCCTCCAAATAGGCGCCGGCCTCAGCGAGTTCAGCGCAGGGGTTCGCATCCCCCACATTGGCCGGCATGGAAAGGGATTCGGCGCGGTATAGGGCCTCGCGCACGTTCGCGTTCATCAGTGTCAGTTCTTCGCGCACGAGGATGGCGCGCACTTCGGCCACGGGAAGGTTGTAGAGGTCGCCGAGGCAGGTCATAGGATTCGCTCCGAGCGACCCTCATGACGGGTAACCTCACCGTACTCGCCTATCGACACGTTCGTATCATGGTGCTGACGAAGCGCTCGCTTCACGGCTGTTTCGGCGTTGCTCCGGTACTTCTCGAACTCACGTTGCAGATCGGCGTACTTAGACTTCCATTCGCTTTCGATCTGATTGAGGCGATCCGAAGCCGGAGGCGAATAGAACGCCATGCCATAGTTTTCGTGGCCGCTCTCAACTGATGCCGCGATATCGACGATCTGTTCTTGCGTGAGAGTTGCGCCGCATTCTTCTGCGGCGATCGACACGCATTCGATCCAGTAATTCTGCTGAGCGCTCATGGCGTGTACTCCATCTCGCCGCGTGGCTGGTACTCGTCAGAGGCATCGTCCGTAGCCTTCTCGCCGAGCTTCGCCTTCACCGCTTCGCAGATGAGGCGCCCAAGCTCGGCGTGATCGCTTCCATCGCGGATGAGGCGAAGGATCGGGAGCGTCCGAGGATCGACGTGGCTCGACTTGACCTTGTAGTAGCTCAGATCGCCAACGGCCTCCGAGATGTACTCAAGATCGTTGAGGTACTGAGCGTGCAAATCCTTGCCACGCTTCTCGATCCATTCGTCTTCGATAGCCTGAGCGTCGATGCGAGCCTGATACTCGGATGCGGACTGGCGGAGGATGGCGCTCATGACTGCGCGCCTACGACGCGGGCCACACCTTCAATCTCTGCCTCAGCGCTTGCGAAACCTTTTCGCCACGACCAGTTGAAACGCGCTTCTGCCGGACTATTCGCGTCCCACGGATTGGCGCTAAGCGTCAGACCGCAGTGATACGCAGCGCGTCCAGCCCAATACATGGACGTCGTTCCTTCATATACCTTCTGCCCCTGCGCGTTCATGCGGAGGCTCCGGTGCGGGCGAGGGCGGCCTCATGAGATGAGGGCGATCCGAAGTAATGGTCGCAGCGGTGACAACGATGGGACCCAGCGATAGTCAAAGGATCGCCGAAATCACCTTCAGAGGCACAATTCCCGCAAATGAGTTCGCGTTCTTCAGCATTGGCAAGACACGCAACACGGAAAGCGACAGTCTTTTCCCATGCAGGCCCATCATCTGGGAACCGGCAATCCCCAAGCTGGAAGAAGTGCCCCCACTTTGGATGCACATCCTTCTCGCCAGACGCCTGCTTCGCCAGCGTCTCGTAGTGGGTGCGGGTCTTGTCGGTGTTCATCACAGCATCCCCGCCACACGCAGGCCGGCTACGATGCCGATGACCACCGCCATCAGCACCAGGAAGCGATACGAACCCACCCAGGACATGCGCTGGGGAGTGCCAGGGGTGCCGGGAGGGCACTTGAAGTCATAGACATTCTTAGCATCCGACCGGAATTGCGAGCGAGCCGAGCGCTGCACTTCGCAATACTTCTGGATTGCGCGGCGCTGGCTGAAGGTCTGAGTCATGTCATGTCCCCTGCTTGGTTGATGGGTGTAGATTATGCCCATAACGGATATTCGTCAAGCAAATTTTAGTGGGTTAGGAAAAATTCTTAGGCGAGGAAAGGATGCTTGACACCGATATGCGTTTGTGTAATAAGTCAGCTATGCGCACAGACCTCATCCAAGCACGTCAGAAAGCCAACCTCACGCAAGAACAGCTCGCGGAGGCTATGGGCGTCACTCAGCCCACCATTTCCTGCTATGAGAACGGAACGCTTCTCTTGAGCCCATCCAGGGCCAAGCAGATGGCTTCCTTGCTCGATCTAGAAGTGCTAGCAATCCTCTTTCCTGAGGATCAGAAACCTACCATGTAGGATCTTCAACGGGGTTATATGACTTCGATGTCTCAAGGGATTAGACGGCGCGATATCGGCATGGCGAAAGCCTTAGATGCTGCCGAAGACCGCGACTACGAGTGGCCTGCGATTGCCTATGGCTTCCTGTGCGCCTATGCGGGCATCAACGAATACTTCGAGGCCTGGCACGTCACGGAGGCCGCTAAGCGCATGGGCTATGCGGCGCCGACCAATGACAAGGCCTGGGGCTGGATCTTCCGGAAGGCCATCCAAGATGGCGTCATGAGCATTGCTGGTATGGGTCGTAACCCCAACCGGCATGCTAGTGCGTGCCTTCGCTACAAGTCGTTGATGTATTCGCAGGCGTGATCGAAGTGATGCATGCGCTCTTGACGACATGGTCATGCAGCGTTTAAATGAAAACGCCCGCGATGTGGTCAGCATCCGGGCGCATGACCTCAATCTAGGCAGAGATGAGGATTTGGTTCCCAGCCCATTGCGAGCTGGTAAGCCAAGTCTGAAAGACCTTCCTACTTTGTGTCAAGCGCCCTTTACATCACGGGTCCGTCAGGGCGCGGGTCCGTTCATGGACAAAGCAAATGGCCGGAACTCGGGCGCACCCAGGACAGCGGAGCATGCAAGCAGGAGCTTGCAAACACGATTAACTCTACGAAGTGATGCCGTCGTTCAAGGTCTCGCCAAAGACTGAGACAAGGCCAGCTATATCGGGACAAAGTAAGGGTTTGTGCGGCCATGCCATTGAAGGCGAGTCGAGCTGGTTGGTAGAGAGTTAAGAGTGAAAGGCCAGGAACTGAGGCAAGGTTGTCCCTAACGGCATCCTTTGTCGGAGCTTTGCCCAATGTATGTATATTTCATAGGCGTCAATGAACTTGATGTCATAAAGGTCGGAAGGTCAAAAGACCCAATAAGAAGACTTCAGTTTTTGCAAACTGGCTGTCCTTACGAGATGTCGCTTCTCCAAGTTGTCAGAAGTAATGATCGATCGTCAGAAGTAGAAAAGGCTTTTCATCTACTATTTGAGCATCTTTTGCTTCGCGGAGAATGGTTTCACTTAACCCGAGAAGTGAATGAACTTCTCCTTGCTATTCAAGAAGGTCAATGGGAAAGGTATGAGCGCATCATGCGCATCATGATGTGGCAGAACCTCAGATACTTTAACGACAAGGTCACTTGACATGATTGAAAGCGAAGAATGGAAGGGATGGTTCCAGGGAATCCCCGATAAGAAAGGCCGCTACCTAGTCATAGATGCCGCCTTCTGGTTCGACCGGATCGCCGACTGGATCCCTGGCGATAAAGGTCGACCTGGCCGCTGGTATATGGACGGCCGTCCTTCTGGCGATGCGTCTACGGTGGCTTTCTTCCGTCCTGTGCCGAAGATGCCGATACGTCCAGAGGCAAATCTTGCTCAGGGGCCAACTCATGCCTGAGGATATCCACGACCGCATTCTCAAGGCGCTTCTCCTGGCACCTCTGAGCGTCTTCCAGCTAGCTAATTGCCTCGATACTTCGAGTGGCGCCGTATGGGACCAAGTAACCTCCATGTGGCGCCAGGGCATCGTTGAGGAGACCATCAGTCCGGATAGCCGTTGGGTGGCTATCTATCTACTCACCGACGAAGGCTCAAGGCTCGCTATAGCGCTTATTCAGTCTTCGCTTGATTTGGAGATTGCGGCATGAAGATGTCCAATGCCCGCTATGCTGCTTTGATGGACAGCGATAGCCTTCCTTTGACTCAGGAGGAAAAGGACGCCGGCTACCACTTCTGTTTTGATTGGGATGGCTTGCTCGTCGGTCCCGGCACGATGGAGTGGGACGGCTGCACCTGCGGCATCACGCCTAAGGAGTCGACATGAAACTCATCGAACTCCGCTATGGCGTCCATTCCAATTTTGAACTTGGAATTCGCTTCGCCCAATGGATTGATTCGCTTCCATCTGATCCGACGTGGCGCCAAGTGAAGCGTAAGTTCCGTGTAGAGCGAGCCACAGCATTTCGCTGGCTTGCAGCCTATCGAGCTGCGCATAAGTCTAGGACTTTGGAGAAAGTGGCATGAGCCGGTTCTATGCGGGGCATAGGATTCATCTATGAAGACAGTTCCTATCAGTATTATTCGAGAAACACTGTATGTGGACGAAAGTTCACTATTGAGGTGGCGTATACCTACAACAACAAGAAAAAGGGCGAAATTGCTGGATGGAAAACTAGGCGAGGCTATTGGATGGTCATGCTTGGTGGGAAGAAATTCATGTCGCATCGGGTCATTTGGGCATTGATCCATGGAGAATGGCCATCAGCGCAGATTGACCATATCAATGGCGACCCATCAGATAACCGAATTGCCAATCTAAGATTGGCAAGCCAGTCACAGAATAATTTCAACCGATCAATGTTTCGTAACAATACGACTGGATATCAGGGTGTTACTTACGAACCATCAAGGAATAAGTATAAAGCGTCTATTAGAATAGATGGGAAGACAAGGAATATTGGTCGTTTCGATAGCGCTTTGGATGCATCAATCGCCTATCAAAAAGAATGTGAACGCACACGCGGAGAATTCCATAGGAAGCCTGAGAATTTGAGGGTTGGAGTATGAGCGAGATCACGATTCGCACGAAAGACAAGCATGGCGACCACTGCTCGGAAGTCATCGAAGCAGAAGTTATTGGACCTTTCGCGATCCATGAAAGTCGTAATCACGAGGATTGCTGGACTCTGACACACCTCGGTACCGGCTATACGGTGGTCAGCGATGCACCTAACGCGCTGTCCTGCCGTATCGGAGCTAAGCACCTCATGGCCCTCAAGATCGATTGGTCATTCACCGATCCCGGGGCCGTGAAGAGCTGGGACGCGGATGTCACAGAAGCGATGCATGGCGTCCGAAAAGCGATAGCATGCGGAGAGTTCGCATGAGGGTCCTACTCGCTTTCCTATCCATGCTCCTAGGTTGGTACTGGCTCGCCTTCGGCCTTTTAGTTTGGAAGGTATGGGATCGATGAAGACGACGCGCACACGCCGCATGGCAAAGGGTCAGCCTTGTCTCATCCGCTTACCTGGATGCCAGGGTGATGATGAGAGCGTAGTACTTTGCCACTATCGGCTATCCGGCTATTCCGGCACTGGCCTTAAGCCACCTGATTGCATGGGCGCTTTCGGTTGCCACTCATGTCATGCGATCTGTGACGGTCGCACACCCATTCCCGAAGGATACACGCGCGAGACCGTCCGACTTGCGCATGCGGAAGGGTGCCTTCGGACTCAGGCGTTGATTCAAGGGGAAGTGGCGTGAGTGCATCAATTACTTCGCCAGCTGCTCAATCGCGTACTGAACGGGATACGGGGCCGGCCGGTAATCGCCAGCAGCAGGATCGGAAAGGTAGTAGCGCATCACGCGCTCAGAAATGCCGATACGCCGCGCCGCCTCACGTTGCGATATCGCCGCCCCATCAAGGAGCGCCCGGAGATAGTCCGGGCGCGGATCGTGCTTGGAGGCATCGGGCCGCACGCCTACTCGTCCTCCAGCACTTCTTTGACGGTGCCCTTCACTTCGATGGGCATGCCATTTTCATCACATGTACGCACCGTCACGGTGTCGCCGATGTTGGGAGTTCCCTTAACGAAACCGGTGGTGTCGTTGGTCAGAAGTACGGTGCTCATGGCTTTCTCCTGGGGCGCCTCGCCGGGATGGCTGGCAAGGATAGATATTAGGCACATTGTTCCTACTTGTCAAGACTTATTTTTAGGCAGCCCACATGCGCTCCAAGAAAGATGCCAACCATGATGCTCCCGTGCCGACCGAGCATGAGGAACAGGCTGCGTTGATCCATTGGGCGAAGGTAATGGTTCGGAAGTATCCGGAGCTTCGATTGCTCTATGCGATACCGAACGGCGGAAAGCGCCATGTAGGCGTGGCTAGAAAGCTTAAGGCCGAGGGTGTGCAGTCAGGCGTACCTGACCTATGTCTTCCTGTTCCCCGTGGAACGTATTGCGGCTTATACATTGAGATGAAGCGCAAGAAGGGTGGCACGGTCACGGCTGAACAGAAGGAATGGATCGACCTTCTAACGGAACAGAGATATCGCGCCGTTGTGTGCCATGGGTGGCTTAGCGCGGGTGATGAGATTCAGGCATATCTGCGACTAGGCACGAAGGAGGCGGCATGAGTGCTGGCCGAGACGATCAATCTAGATCGAAGTCTAGGATGGTACGGCGTAAATGTAAGCGCGCCGAAAGAGCTATGAAGAAGCAGGCGATTCGTGCGCGGAGACGGAGACGGCCATGAACATCGCCCAATGGCTCGCCGTCATCACCTGCTGCGTACTGCTCTACATCATCTACCGCCTCGGCGGTCCTAAGTGCTAGGAGATGAAAATGAGTGCATGGAAATGGCTTTCTGATCGCCTGAACGGATACGACCTCAAAGAATGGTCCCTTGATTTGGCCTTTGCCTTTGGGATTGGACTCATGGCCGCTGCTGGGGCGATGATTTTGTTTGGAGGGTCGGCGTGATGTGGCTTGATATTTCTAGCGAACCCAAAGATGGGACATGGGTCCTTCTTAAGGGAGGCGAACCATCATTCGTTGATCCACGACCTTCTAATGAGCCCAAAGTAGTGACTGCAAGATGGGTTGATTGGGAGGAATCGGCATATGAATGTTGGGTCATGGGGTGGTTCGATGGAGGCTACCCAATCACCTATGACGCACCCACATATTGGACTACTCTTCCAAAATGAATTTCATGTAGAAGTGGAAGAAACTATGGTGTAGGCATCGATTTCAGCAAATCCAATGGCCTGATTCTTTGGCTATCTGAGAAGGGCGGCTTACCTTCCCAAAAGCCATCTATGGATTCTGCTAGAAATGTGCAAAATCCACTTGCGATGAACGAAAATATGAGGCAGGATGATCCTGCACCCACAAGAAGAAGTCCTTCTAGGATGCGCCCTCCGTTCTTGCTTAAACTTAGCGATGCCTCTCCCTGTCAGAACCAGTCCCCTGACAACCCCCTTGAGGCACTTGGCCCCGACTGTCGTGAGATAGACGGGGTCTTCCTTTGG